>Ga0214544_1001620_pt1 | contig 47311 bp, 43 predicted proteins | sample CNSS3metaG_FD_160074 | JGI IMG/M metagenome (GOLD analysis project Ga0214544, IMG submission 160074) | Root nodule microbial communities from cowpea collected in UCLA plant growth center, Los Angeles, California, USA - CNSS3 | ecosystem: Host-associated > Plants > Roots > Nodule | place: USA...
AAATACTAGAATTTTCTTGTACAATACTGCTTCTAACTTAATCCAATTACATTTTACACAATAGCTTTAAACATAATAACAAGTAGTCTTCATATTGTCTTCCAGATGGCTTTCAGGCTTCTTTTATATCATCAAAATCTTGCTTCAGCATTTAGACTTGTATTGCTTTTGCCAACATTATATACGGAAGTCGACTTCCGTAATTTTTTTTGACTTCCGGAAGTCGACTTCCGGTGATGATTTTCGATTTCCGGAAGTCGACTTCCGGTGATGATTTTTGACTTCCGGAAGTCGACTTCCGGTGATGATTTTTGACTTCCGGAAGTCATATATTTTGATTTCCGGAAGTCGACATCCGGAAGTATTTTTGGGGTTGTGATATCCGTGCGTTTCTTTAAATGGTCAAAGGGTATTTTGGGAATTTTAAGATTTTTTGGAGGTGCAGAAGAAATGCTTGGAGGTGTAGGAAGAAAGACCCTAAAAATAAGGTGTGAAAAATAAAATCGTTTGGTGTGGGTATTAAAAACATGGGCTACTAGCCCAACATACAAATGAGGTGAAAAAAAGCAAGTTTAGTATGGATGGTAGAAGGTATAAAAATGGGTTTGGCTATCTTTTTTTTTTTCTTTTTCTTTTTCTCTCCTTTTTGTTCTTTCTCTCTTTTTTTTTACTTACTTTTTTCTTATTCTTCATCATTCATTTCATTCAATTTTTTAAAAAAATAACTAAATTTTTAATTAATTTTTTCATCTAAAATTATTTGTTTTAAATTAAATTCTTTATTTTTTAAAAAATTATTTCATATTTTTTATTTATCCCTTATTTTTAGAAATAAATTTTGTTTACCCAGGACAAAATTAGGTAATGAGAAACATTTTATAAACGTGAGCTTTAAGAAGATAATTTATTCCGAAATATTGAAATTAATTGGTTGATTGTTTAGGACATGCATTTTCATGTTTGTAAAGGTAAAATACATTTATCTACTTACACTTTTGTTTGAAAACCTCAACTTGAATACAAATAAGGAATCTTAGACAGTATGAAAAAAATACAAAAGTAGTAAAAAAAACTAACCTTAAAGTTGAATAAGAGTAGTGAAGAATCGATAATGAATCTTAATCTTAATCTTAGTATTGTTTTTTCTGTCTTGTGGAAGCCAACAGGACTTACAACACCACCTCATAACAAATAAATCTATATTTGATTTTGTTCAGCTTGATTGGATTGCTGCTCCTGCTATAATGATTTTGTTCGCTGTGGTCAATTCTTCTAGTTGCTTGTTACCATAAGTTTTCAAAGTAGGATTATATTTTATTTATTTCTTGAAATAACATATTTTTTATTAATCTGCGAAAGTAACCTATATCTTCTAAAGGTGAGAAATCGATTATTTAGAAACCAATTTCTCAGAATAATGAATCATGAATCTCTCTCTTTTCTAATTGCTAATAAGAAATCGCTAGGAATTGATTAGTAGTTTTGTTTTTAAGAATATGTTTTTTCATTCATTTTAAGGGTCTTAATTAGTATAGATATTTAAATATTCTTAATTATTTTATTCTTATATTTGTAAGTAACATTATTTTATTTAATTTGTGACCATTTATTTTTAAAATGATGATTGTTATCTTTTTTTTAAATTATTTTAGTATCAATTTAATTTTTAAGTATAGATGTTTTATATTTATAATTAATTCAATTATTTAAAATAAATACATATATTATAATTTTACGTGTATTTGTTTTTAAATTATTGGCGTTTGAAATTAATCACTTCCGTTTCATTACCGTTTGCATACATTTTTAGATAAAATCCATCTTAAATAAAAAAATCTTGAAATATATTTAAAGTTCAATATGTTAATTTTAATTTTTTGTTTTTCATCGTTTAATAGAAAACACTAAAACTAAAAGAAATGTGGAAAGAAAAACTATAACGTTGGAAATAACATTTGTTTGTATCATATATTTATTTATTTCATTAAATAAAATATTTTCTTATAAAAAATAAAGTTATCACTTTTTTAGTCAGAAATAAATAGTCTCTTGACATTCGGCTTATTAAAAAATATCGATAAATAGCTATGACGATAACAAAAAATGTAGATTATATGAAAAACTCAAATAGAAAACCTTATTAAGAACTTTAAGCAAATGTAAAAGTTTATTAAGATTATAAAAATTACACGCGTAAACTATATTTTGTTATTGATGTGGCATTTATATTACTAAACTATATGAAGGGAAGAACTAGAATTTCAATGACTTATAAAAAATTCAAAACTTTGCCAAATTAGCAATTATTATTTAAGTCATTATTTTTGTCAAACATCATAAGTCTAAATATGTCAAAGTGTGTGTTTTTGTTGTTGACTTGTCCAAATGAGTTCACCGTTTCAAACGCAATATATTATATTATATTTATAGTGAAGTATTTGGGTGCTACAACCCATATATAATTAGAAGCAAGATATTGAAGATCACATTTGGAAGTATTTTGGAGTGTTATTAATATTTATTTTCTTGCAAATTGTAGGTCAGTCTATTATGCAATAACTAATGTTGTAATCATCATATTCATGATTGAGGTATGTTAGGCACCAATGTTGGCTGCTTTCGTGTTGCTCTTGAGGGCTTTCAATCTTATTCATATTACTTTTGTAATGTCCATCAAGACTCACAAATATGTTTTTTATGTTGTTTTTTGGAGAAAATTTAGGATGTTTATTTTATGTTGTTTTTCGGTTACTGTCACTACTGCAAATTCATTATTTCATGTAAGGGCAATTATTCAAGTTACAGGTCAAATTATGCATATTCTTGAGACTCCTCGCTTTGATGAATTATTTCATTTTATAAAATTCAAATCATTATACATATTTAAATTCAACAATTAATTTTTTTATTATTTGATCGAATAAAAATTAAATTCGAACAACCTAATTGTATTTAGCTATAACCAAATCCATCCAAATTTGAATAACCATACGACTTAAATCATCAAATTGAATTTTAAAATATTACTTTTGAATTTAAAATATTATATTAATATTTATTAATGAAGCATTTAATATATAAATTAATAATATTTTTATGGTAATAATAATTTATAAACTTTTATATCGAAAATATTTAATATATTTGATTTTAGTTTAAATTTATTAAAAAAATAATCATTTATTTATCATATTTTTAAAAAAATTGTATATTTTTTACTATACATATTACTTTCAAAATTAATATATGGACATTAGATACATATCATATTCAAAAACATGTATTGTATCTACATGAAATCCATCCATCCCAACCACACTAATCCTATCTCTACCCATCTTAAATTTACTTAACCCACAAATTAAGTTTGACTGAATCCATTTAATCTATATTTCATCTAACTTTTGAAGCCGTAATAAATGAAGTTAACTCACATATGAACGCATTTTAACACTCCCCACTATTAGGCTTTTGGAATATGGAACCTTCAAAAGTATGCAAATTTCGACCCTGATTATAACACCATACTGCCTTATTTGAACCCACCGCCCATCACCTAATCCCGTTTACATCTCTGTGGGAAAGCAAAACACTTTTACTAACACATTTCATTGTTTAAAATACTAACATAACTGATTTATAACTACTAAACCTTAAATGAATTCATTTACCTGCTTCACTATAATTAATAATTTTAAAATATTGCTTCTATTAAATGCTTTTACTATCTACTCATGAACCCAGACTAATAACCTTCTGATTTAATGACATGTTGATAAATCAAACTAAAAATGAAAAACTACTAAAATTGAATCAAAATAAATATTCAAGAAATTGTGTTCAGAATCACTCAATAAATTTATTGTAGTTCCACACGATAAAACTTATATATATATATATATATATATATATATATATATATATATATATATATATATATATATTCAATGAAATAACTTTATGTAATGTTTTTTGATAAAAACGGTAAACTTTTTATACAATCTTTGTGAGAAAAATTATAAATATTTTCATACAACTTTTGTAAGAAAATTATAAACTTTTCGATTAAATATAATTAAGTAAATTCCTCGTATATTCAAAGAATTTACTGAACATCACTCAAGTCAACTTTCTACATTAAGTTTGTACTTTTTCTTATTTATATCACTTATAGTGAGATTTTGGTAAATACGAAAAAAAAAAATTGGTGGAAAAAAAAACGTGTCAATACCATAAACAAACGAGACTTTTAAGTCAAGCACAAGTTTTTGTTGTACTTAGTAGCAAAAACGTGACTTTTGACGAATGCAAGAAGAGCGTGTATACATAGAAAAACCCACTCTGCATAAAAAAAGTCTCTACCTTTTATATTAAGGTTCCAATGGGTCCAAAACGAAAGGAGTGTTTGTTCTCCACCACAAACTCAAAAATGGATAAGCAATGGATTCTATTCCCTCTTCATTTGATGCCCCTCTTCGCCGTGTTCACACATGGAGCTGCATCTTCCACATGCCCCATGGATCTCTCCTATGTTGGTTCCATTCCCTGGGACACTTCAATCTGCAGAGAAGACCCTATCGACAAGAAACACTGTTGCGACACACTAAGGAGTGTCTTTGCCATTGGCCTCGCTGAGCGCCTCAAAGATCATCACATATTTTACCTTCCTGATCCAAACACTTCCTCCGCTTGCTTACATGACTTCACACGCAGGCTTTCAGCCTTGTCCATCCCCCAAAACATGGTTCCTTTTTGCTTCCCCAACCCATCACGCTTTGTTTTCAACTCTTCGGCTTGTTTGGGTATCAGAACCGTGGAAGATTGGAACTTTACGGTGGGCGACGATACCCCTTTGAACTCAACTTGCAATGGGGACCTCAAAGACAAAACACGCTGCAGAGTTTGCAGTGATGCTGCTGACACACTCAAAAACAAGCTCAAAGCTATTGACCCACGTGCTGACGCCACAAAGTGCTTTTACTACATAGTGTTGTACGCTGCAGCTCTTGTTAACCCGTTTGGTACAACCGATATAAGCACCACTTCTTGCATACTTTGCCTGGAGAACAGTGCGGTGGCACAAGGGTCAAGTCATGGAGTAGAACTGTGGAAGCTGGGTTTCGCGTTGATGGGTGTTGGTATCGGTGTTGTGCTTGCTGTTATGATGATTGTTGTGTACAGGAAGTGGGATGAGAGAAAGAGGCAGAGTGTTTATCACAGGGAGATTGAGAAGAAGGTGAGGGCATGTGTTTTGCCTAATGCTGGTGCGAAATGGTTTCATGTAGAGGAGCTTGAGCGTGCAACTGAGAGATTTTCGCGGAAGAATGTGATTGGACAAGGTGGTGATGGGGTTGTGTATAAAGGTACTCTTTCTGATGGTGCTGTGGTTGCTGTTAAGGAGATTTATTATTTGGAGGGTAAAGGGGATGAAGAGTTCTGCTATGAAGTGGAGATCATAAGCAGAATAAAGCACAGGAATCTTCTTGCTCTTCGTGGCTGTTGCATTTCAAGTGATGATTTGGAAGGCAAGAGAAGGTTTTTGGTTTATGATTTTATGCCTAATGGGAGTCTGAGTGACCAAATGTGTTGTTATGGTGCTAATAGGCTAACATGGCCACAAAGGAAGAGCATAATCCTTGATGTGGCTAAGGGGCTTGCTTATTTGCATTATGAAATCAAACCCCCAATTTATCATCGTGACATAAAGCCTACCAACATACTTTTGGATTCCAAAATGAATGCTAAATTGGCAGATTTTGGGTTGGCCAAGCAAGGTTCTGAGGATGAGTCTCATCTCACCACAAGGGTTGCTGGCACATATGGTTATGTAGCACCAGAATATGCTCTGTATGGGCAACTAACTGAGAAAACTGATGTCTATAGTTTTGGTATTGTTATTCTTGAAATCATGAGTGGAAGAAAAGTGCTTGATGTTATGGATTCATCTGCTGCTTTAATTACAGATTGGGTATGGACAATGACAGAATCTGGAAAGATGGAAGAAGTTTTTGATCAATCAATAAGAGAAGGGCAAGAAAAAATTATGGAAAGGTTTGTTCTTGTTGGAATGTTATGTTCTCATTCGGCTGTGGCATTAAGGCCTACTATTGTTGAGGCCCTTAAGATGTTAGAAGGAGTAATTGACACTCCCCAATTACCTGAGAGACCAATGCCACTGGGTCATGAGTCCTTCCAATCTTCTTTGTTGCATGGTTTACAAAGAAGTGGTTGAACATGTAAGCCACTTGTTTATCTTATTTTAGTGTGAGCAAAATGTAAATACACGTCTGTTTCCTTATGCATTAGGTAGCACTTTTACCGGTAAAGTTCAAAAAAAAAAATCATATTGTAAAATATTTGTGTATTCAAGAGTAGGAAAATTAGTGATAAGGATTAAATGTATTTTAGGTTCCTCAAACCTTGCTTTTTGTTTGGTCTTCCAAATTTTGTTCTCAGAATTTCCCACTGGAATGTGTATACTTTTATCTGTCAAATTTGGTACTTTAGGAGCATTGAAAGACAAGAAGGCTTTTTAAAATTGTCCACTTGATGATAATTGCGTTAGTGTGTATATATATATATATATATATATATATATATATATATATATATATATGTCAGAATTTAGTACTTAGGAGTACCAAAAGCCTTTAATTTCATAATTTGCTAGTGTATGTTATCTGTCATAATATGGTAAGTGTTGGCTTTTCATGATAATTGAAGCTTCCAAGTTATAACATGTCCAAATCAGTAAAACAAAACATCAAACATTTTAGTTTAGCAGTCAATTAGAACCAGAAATGTGTAACTTTTCACCTCAACACGATTTAGCATTCCTGTGAATTAGAATGGTGTCGATATGCGAAGATTTTATATGAATACAAAAATTTCCCTATGAAATTACATTACTCTGTATGTGAATTTCCTTGCCATGTGCTATACCAATAAACACATCCCACGTAGATTATTTGATACTTGTCTGCTCTTAATTATATGATATACATAACTTTTTTTATCCGTAACATATTGTACTTTCACATGATAAAATACTAGACTATAATAAGAGAATATAAAACTTTAAAAGCCTCGTGTAACATATAATAGCATGTTATCTTTTTTATTGACATTTGTGATCGATATTATTTTTCAAACCGGTGTAAAACACAAGAAAATGATGAGGAATTATCTGAGTTGTGTCTGTCTGATCCATGTGTCAAGGTATTTGATGCGTTACCAAACACGTGTGAAGTTAAGAAAATACATTTTTGTCGTCCTTTCTGCAAAACTCGTGTTTGGGCCAAAGCCAACCAAAGTTGACCAGTAAAACCTGAATTCTCTGAAATGGTTATCCTCTATTATACTAATAGCTAACAAAATCAGTTTTTCTCCATCACAAACTCAAAATGGAGAACCAAGTGATGCTCCTTCCTAAGTGAAGACAAATTAACCTTAAACTCACTTCCTTCCTAATATGGTATCAAAATCTATGTTAGTAGAATTTGTTGAGTGTATGGTACCACCATTTAATGAAGACACACTACCTAACAAACCTCAGCACTACAAGTTGAATACTGAGTTTGCTAATGCAATCTAGTGCACTAATAAAAGGGTCATCAAATAAAAGAGAAAGAGTGATGAAGCTGGTTTTTTCGTTATTGGGTGATGTTATTGGTGTTTGTTTGTTTTTGTACCGGTGGTCGTGCACAGGAAGTGAAATAAGAGAAGGAAGGAAAATGTTCATTCATTACAGGGAAGTTGAAACCAAGGTCACGGCCAGTGTTTTGCCTAAAACTGGTGCCAAATGGTTTCACATATTCTCCTGCATCTTGCTCAGCTGTCACCTCATTTTCTATTGTGTTTTCTTTACTCATAATGTAACAGTGCTGGAAAACAAAGAAACAGAACCACCAAAAAACAGTGATAAAAATAGCTACTCTATAATGGCCCCTGATTTATTGCAAATTAGTTCAACGGCAATACATTCTGGAAAAGGAAACAAAATAACAGGATTCAAATTGAAATGATGATTTTCAAATCTACTGCTGCGGAATGAAAAGGGGCTCATTCATTCCAGGATCCATTCCTACAATTACAGGGCAACATGGTGATTAGGGATAGTCAACCGTGACATTCAGAAAGGTACTCAGAGATAGAAAGATTTCAAAGAATAATCAGGGAGAAAGAATTTTTCATGCCAAATTTGTTAATCTTCCCTAATGAAATCACGCCATTTAACATTTTCCTTTATTGCACGTGTGCTCCTGCGTATACCCATAGTATTTTCTCCCTCTGACACCTGTGGCTTCTTTGCTCAACAAACTTTTCTTTTCGTGTCATATTTTTTAATGCATTTGTTACATTACTTCCCTTTGACAATAACCTTGTCCTCAAGGTTAAGCTTAAGCTGAGGATAGGCCTTCTTGAACTCTTCCATCTCTTCCCAAGTGTTATCAGCATCACGCAATGAATTTCATTGGACAAATCTTATATGGCAACATCACAGGACCACATTCGTTTGTTGTTAGTGGTAGGGGAAGTATGGTTGACTAATATTCCTTTGAAACTTCTTCAACGAGATGTGAAATACTGGGTATATCTTTGCAGATTCTGGCAATAGCAATCTGTAAAAGATTTACCCAATCTTTTCAAGGTCCTCAAATGGTCCAAAACGTCTGACACTCAATTTTTAGTTTTTTGTCAAAGCAACAAAATTTTGTCTGAGGTTGTAATTTAACCAAAGCCAGATCACCCTCCTCCAATTGTACATCCCAGCTTTTTTTATCTGCCTGTAGCTTCTTATAGTTCTTGGCACGATTTAATTTCATTTTTATCTTTGTTAACAAAGCATCATGGGCCTTAAGGGACTGTTATAGATACGGAGGATCGTTCTGATTGTGTTTGTACTTGATTATAGATGGTGGTAATTTCCCATAGACCGCTTGGTAAGGAGACATTGAGATGCTGAGATGAAAAGCTGAATTATACCAACACTTGCCCTTGGTAACATATAAGACCAATCTTTAAGGTGGTCAAAAACAAAACACTTTAAGTTAGGGGTGGCAACGCGGACTAGCTCGTCCCACCTCGCACACTTTATGCGGGCCGCAAACACTGGCTTGCTCCGTACATACTTTGGCTCGCGGGTTGGCCTGCTTTTTTCTTTTTTAACTTTTTTAATTTTTTAAAACTTTTTTTTAATTTTTTTTAATTTTTATGATAAAACTTTCAATGTTTAAAAATTTGGAAACTTTAAGAAGTTTACAAAATTAAGTAAAGACTTTGGTGAATTGGATGATAAATTGATAATTCAACATTTTCATCATATTCATACTATGACATACACAATGTATTCTTTAAATTTTAAAACATTAAAAATACATAATACTTGTCTTTTCCAGTTATACAAGAATTTGAAACGTTAATGCAAGAGTCCATAAAAAAAGTAATTAATATACACAAGTGTAATTTTTTTTTATTTTAATTTTATGCGGGCCAGCCCACGTGGGTTGCGGGCTGCGGGCTTATGTGGGTCGGGCCATTGCGGGCCTGCGGACTCACTACCCTGGCCTGCCCCACGTTTTTTTCGCAGGCCAGACCCTAATTGCCACCCCTACTTTAAGTACATTTCAAGAGTTTTGTTTAAATTTTCGATTTGATCATCAAATTATGGATGATAAGCGGAAGTCATGGTCAAAGTAGTGCCATGAGACTTAAACAATTGTTTCCAAAAATTGATGATAAAAAGACTTTATCCCTATCAAACACTATGGTTTTCAAAAAGCCATATAACTTAACAATATGTTCTATAAAAGACGCTGCTACGATTTTGCTATTAAAGGCAACTCTTAAGGGAATAAAGTAGGAAAATTTAGATAACCTTTCTATTACCATCATGATATTAGAATATCCATGAGATAGAGGTAAGAAAGTGATGAAATCCATTGCAATATCCTTCCAAATAAGGTTTGAAATTTGTTGTGGTCGCAAAAGTCCAGCATGTAAAGATTGTAATACTTTAGCTTGTTGGAAATTATGCATTCTTGAATAAATTTTCTAATATGCTCTTTCATGTTAGGCTAATAAAACTGAGTACTAATTCTCTTCAAAGTTCTTGTAATTCCAGCATGGCCTGCCACTTTCGAAGTATGAAATTTCGTCATAATCATTTGTATTAATTTCTCCTTCTTTGGCAACATAATTCTCCCTTTGGACAACATACTCTCAACTTTTTCGTGTATTCCTAATACAATCTTTATAAATTTTACTCGATGCTTCATCAGTTTTTGTTGTAGCCGCTACTAATTGAAGCCATGTATTTGAAGGTTCAGACCAAGCCATTGCCAAACTCCTGGACAAAGCATCAACATGGATGTTTTCCTTTCCATGAGAATATTAAATTTTGAAAAGTCATACCCAAAGAATTTGGGTAATCACTATTGTTGCTCAGGGGTCTAAAGTGTTTGTTCTAGCAACTCTTTCAAACATTTTTCGTCTGTTTTAATCACAAACTTATGGCCCAACAAATAACATCTGAATTTAGACAAGGCCTCCGTGATTGCGTAAAATTCTCTAGTATAAACAAATTGCTTCAATATCCTTGGAGACAACTTCTTTGAAAAATAAGCAATAGGTGCTTGTTTTGACTTAAGACATCACCAAAATACCATACCATGAAGCATATGTTTCCAAGACTTCATATTCTCTTACTTATATTACAAATACAATACATACCTTTTATATAAGCTACACAAAATAATATATAAAATACAAAAGAGAAAACTACGTTGACTTTCTAATGACCTATAAATAAAAGAAAGTAATAAGAAATGGCTTCAAAGTGTAGGACTCAGTAGAGCTGTCAAAATAGGTTGAAACTTGCGAGTCAACCTAACAAACACGGATTCGAGCTGAGTTGGGTTAAAATATTTTTTCAAATTTCAAAACGGGCGAAAAATGGACGGTACTCACCAACTCGAACACAAAAAAAAATTATTAGGAGTATTTAGATTTTATTTAGAGTTATGATTTAGTTTTTAGGATGAATGATTTATTTATTGTCTAAAATGAGAAAAAATAATTTTTTAAAATAGGTTTGGACTTTTTGGATTTTGGTTACATATTAAAAAAAGTTAAAATACTCAATTGATTCTCGTATTTGTTCAAAAATCTCAATTAGGTCCTCATGTTTTGATTGATCTCAATTGGATCCTCATTTTTTGAAAATGTGTAATAAATAGGTTATGTCCGTTAGTACTATACGAACATCATTAAATGTATGTCATGTGTCAGTTTGTGGTTTTTGTTTATTTTGTTTATTTCTTTTTAAATTTTTAAAATTTTTTAATTTATTTTGTCACGTGCCAAGTTAGTGTCGTGACACATGTCAAGTCATTGTCTGAATCTTAATTTAATCCTTGTATTTTTTTATTTTGATTAAATTTTGTCCATTTTTTTAACTTAAGAATTTTGTCTCTCAAATGGAGACCAAATTTTACTTTCATACAAATGTTATAATGATGCTTTTATTAAAATTGATATTTTTATTAAATATTTTTAACAATATTAAGTTAATTTGTATCATCATAAAATTTGTATAAAAGTTAAATTTGGTCTCAATTTGAAGAAGAACGAAATTACTCAAATTTAAAAAAAAAAGGTTGGGACTGAATTGAATCAAAATAATAAATATAGGGACCAAAATGAAATTCAGACAATAACTTGACATGTGACACGATGCCGACTTGATATATGGTAGAATATATTTTTTTTAAATTAAGAAAAAATTAAAAAAAAATCACGAACTGACACATGACACATATTTAACCGTGTTAGTACAGTACTAAGGGAAATGACTTGTAACGTCCCATTTAATTAATAAACCAAATTAAAAGGAAACGTCACGTAGAATAATATGTTAAGCAGTCCTGGAGTACAATTACAGCTCCGTACAGTAACCAAGGCACACCACGATGCCAAAATAAAACATAGAGGAATAACGACAAAGTTTTCAAAAAAAGAAGCCCAAAGGCTAGACAATACATGGGCCATTGCCCTAAAAGAAAGCCCAATCAGCACAAGAAGTCCAGGCCAGGAAGACTATGCAGCAGATTCATCTCTCCCCTGTTGACCACGATTTCCTCTCGCATTTGCTCCCATCAATAAATTGATGATCATCGCAAAAGTAGGAGAACAACATACAAGCAATCAAACAAGCAAAGGGTAAGCTAGAGCCAAAAAGATTTTCATCATGCAATCAGGTATACTTTCACAGTCCAATATACATACAACACCCAAACATGTTATGACTTTCAAATCAATACATTAAGACTCGACTTGACTCATCCGGATACGTATAACCTGGTCGGATTCAACGAATGCTTGCACTTGTGGTGGATACCTCTGCTCACCCCCGAGTTGTGTGTTACAAGTGTTACAATGAATCAATTCCCTCACACACAAGGTTAGCCCTTAATGAGTTTCAGGCATCCTGCTACTCTTACCACAAGAGGAGTCAGTCCGCTCTAAGTGAGACTAACTGACTCCTTAGAGTGTCAGGATGCAACCTTACCTTGAATCCTTACCAGACTATATAGATGGGGCACCACCATGGACACCCACTAACAGGGGCCATGGAATTACGTCCCGACCACTGAAGCACGACCCTGAAATCTCACCTAGAGATTTCAAGGAATTACGCACTGACGCGGACTAATCATACCCAAACAATCAATAAAGATTTTATCATGCATGTACAAAATTATGTCGACCTTTGTTACCAGTCCTTCTCATGTTTCAGATCAAACCCATACCAACTCATCATACTCCATCCATGAATACCGAATCTCAGCTTATCTCATTATCATGCCCCTTTCATAACCAACCATTTCATGATTTTAACATGTCAAATTCATTCAAGTTCATCATTCACAACCCATACACCCTTCTAAGCATGCATATTCATTTCCCTTCAGGCCATTAAATAATAATTCACTCATATACAAGCCAAACATCCAAGAGTAGAAAAAACACCACACCAGAACGCACACTCGCCCAGCTCTTCGCTCAGGTTGAAGGGTCTCGCTCAAGCGAGAAGGTCTCTCGCTCAGGCGAGCTCCCTTCGCCTAGGCGAGAGCTCGACACACAGAAACAGCAGCCTCCACACATTCTCGCTTAGGCGAGCCTCTCCTCACCTGAGCGAGATGCTTGCTCGCTCAAAAACTGAGCTGGTCTCCTGAGCGACCCCTCGCGTGAAAAGGGTCTGGGCGAGTCTCTGCCCATCTCGCCTAGGCGAGACAGGCTCGCTTGGGTGAGATTATCAGATCTCGCCACTATTTTCCTGCAACAGCCAAACATACCAGTCCAAACCAACATGCTAAAACATTCCAAGCTTTCATAACATCACACCAACCACATAATCTTAAAATAATAGCTGAACAACAGGGAAAAACGAAATACATGAGTAAGCCATAGCTTCCCTACCTAGAAATGGCTAGCACAAGACCTCGACTCTAAACAGCAGGACGCGAGAGCTCAAGGGACGACTTAAGGAGCTGAAAAAAAATAAGAAACAACGGGGATATAAGTTACCCAAAGTAACAATAGCAGAAATATAAGCACGGATGAGGGAGCACTTACGTAGAGAAGAAATAACTGGTTTGAATTTGCGTGCCTACGGTGGTACCAAATCCTAGCAGAGATTAAGAGACGGCTGTGGCTCTTAGGACAAGGAACAATTTTCTGAAAGTGAGAAAGAGTGTTAGGATTAGGACAGTCTTAGGGTCTAAATTAGTTTTGGGCCAACCCTTGGGCCCATTCGATTTGGGGCAGCCCTTACAAAAATAAGGCAGCGGAAAACTGGGCCTTACATGTGGCACATAGTTAATACCATTAATTTATTACTAATGGAAAGACCTAATTGTAACGAATTTTCTAAAATAAGAACCCAATTGAGTCAAATAAAAAGAAGAGAACCTACTTGAAATTTTGTTATAAAAATGGGACATTTGGAATGATTTAACCTTTTTCTTATTATATAAAGATGATTATTATTATTTTTACATTTTTTCAATTTTACTCTTGAAGTGATATTCTTCTAAATTTAACTATTTTTTCTATTTTACTGTTTTCCTAAATTTAATCTTTTTAAAATAAAATAAATAAATAAATAAATATAATTTACAAAATAAGTAAAAATTATATAAAATTAAATTACAAAAATTATTTATATTTATTTTTACAATTGTAATTTTATTATTTTTATTATAAAAAAATTGAGCACAATGCATTTTTTTCACCAGTAATTATATAATAAAAATTCAATATTATTCTATACCTTGTAAAGAAATCAAAGTTTTTTATTTATTTATTTTATATTCATAAAACTAAAATGTGATGTGGGATTAAAGAGTATTATTATGTTGAATTATTAATTTTATTTCTGTCCTACATGTATGAATACATATGAAATAAAATTTTACTTTATTGTAAGATACAAAGTATCAACATATAGTAGACTATTATTATGATAGATTTAAATTGATTATATTTTTACTAAAAAAATACAAAAAAAATTTATAAACATATAAGAATAAATCAAAGTTTGTATATTAATACAGAATAAAATTATATGCAATGTTTTTTTATAAAATAATATATTATTGATAATAAAAATAATGATAGAAATTTTATTTGAGAGACAAAAGTACAATAACTAAATCATAGACAGACATAACATATATATTAAAATTGTACAAACAGTGTGTGACACATTTCACGCTAGTTTATTCAAATATAATAAGATCAAAAGAAGATAAGTTTGATACGTAAACTTCTGGCCTGTATGAACTAAAAAAAAAATAGAAGTCAACATAAATGTTGGTTGTGATATATGACTAAATATATTTTTGGAGATATGACTAAATAATAGACCATAAATAACTTTTAATATATTTTTCTGAAATTCAAAGAAATCATATTATTTATTTATGTACTAAAATATAAGATGTTTAATAAAATGATATGATTGGATTTATACAATATTACTTAAATATAATGAAATCTAAATTATTTTTTGGCTTGGTTAAAATAATTATTAAGAGTAAATTTTGATTCGCCTCTTCCTATCTAAAAGCAAATTCTCAAATGCACCCACTTCCCACCCAGTCTACAGCTGCCATGTTGATGGTTGCAAATGTTTTGTCTTTATTCATATATTCTTGTGTGAATGAATAATAATTGAGAGGTATATATAGATAGCAGTTAAACTTTACTTGATAAGAGGAGAACATCATTAATGCATGAGATATTCATACATTTTGTGAAACCGATTCCTTCCCTTGCCCTCATGGTCAAATGATCTAATTAATGACGTAGAAAAGTATTGCAATAGAGCAAATAAGTGGTTAAAATACAACAATTTTCAAATTTCTGTTACTACTTTTCCTAATGTGTGTACACATGAAAAATAAGACCATTTTGTACATGTTGCATGTTCAAATAAAAATTATTCTGATACAGTTTAAGAGTTTTAGTCAAAAACAATTTAAATATTTTTATTTTCTTTATTGTGGAACCCATTGCATAATCTCAAACAAGTCAAAAGATGACCTGGCATGTTGAAACAAAAATCATCTCCAAAGTGTGTGTGTGAATGTGAATTACAAGTAAGTATTTACCCTTTATAAAATAGAATATAATTTTATATACATTTAAATTCATAAAGATATGATTGAGATTTAATATGAATATTCTATTTTATATAACTGATTAATAATATTTTGCTACTTTTATGATAGAATGTATTTAATTATTTCACTAAAACATTTTTTATACACTACTTCATAAAATATATAATTAAAAATATGGTTAAATATGTTTTTGATCCCTCAAGTTTCACTGAATTTTGGAATTAGTCCTTCTTTGGAACTTTATACCAATTTAGTCATTCTTCTTTAGAAATGCGTAAATTTAGTCCTTCTTACCAAATTTTGTTAAGTTTATTTGACATTTTAAACACATTTTATGATAATATTTGAGTTAACATTGAAGTGAAAATGTGTCAGACGGTGTAAACAATTCAAATATTATCATGAAATGCACTTGAAACGTCAAATAAACTTAACAAAATTTGGTTAAAAGAACTAAATTCACTCATTTTTAAAGATGAAGGACTAAATTTGTCAAATTTTTGAAGAGGGACAAATTACAAATTTCACTGAAACTTAAGAGACTAAAAACATATTTAACCCTTAAAAATATAAAATATGAATGCAGATAATTTTGTTTATCAAAGGTTGAACTTAATCTTCTAGTGAAAAGATGCAAATTCAGTTTCTTCTGATTAATTTTTCTAAACACATTTCTTTATATATTTAAAACATTTTCTTCAAAAAATGTAAACATTATTTATATTAATAACTCAACTTTATTCATTATATTTACTCGATTTTATTATATTAATTAAAATATTAATGTGATTAAAGATAAAATATCTACTACTATTTAAGAATATTTTTTAATTTTGTAAGAAAAATTCAAAATATTTATTATATAATTTATCTTTATATATATATATATATATATATATATATATATATATATATATATATATATATATATATATATATATATATATATATAAATAAGTGTCATGCGATGCGAACGATCAGGTAAACACCAAAAGATTAAAGAAAGTTATTTTTAATTTTATGTACTCTTACTTTTTTTAATTTTTTGAAAACCATTTTAATTTATTTCAAGTTAAATATTTTATTATTTTAGAAGAAGTGAAATATATAAAAAGTTGATGGAGTACAAATGAAATTGAAAATAAAATATTAATATGTGAAATGTAAAGTTTAAATTGGAAAAAATAGTAAAATTGAAAATAAAAAATATGGGAGTGCATACGTAAGTGTAGAAAGAAAAAGTAAAAGTTGTACGAACAGAATCGCGAGGTGCTGAAAATAAAACGCAACCTAGAAAAAAAAAAGAAATTAAAGTAAAATGAAGCGTGTGCTTAGTGAAATATCATGTAGATGAACTACAGTAAAATTAAATGAAAGCGAGGGATTTTCTTCCTGCACCCCCAATATTTCTTCTTGTACCTCCAATTTTTTCAAATTTCCCATATGACTAGGGTCAAAAAGATAAAAAAACCCTACATCTTTCTTACCTTCTTCCTTCCCCTCCCGGTAGCCGTTACACACCTCTCTCATTTTCCCTTTTTTTTAAACTTTTCGTTTCTTTGCTTTTGTTTCGCACCACTCCTTTATTAACTTCAACCATTGCTCACATTTCCAACCGTGCACGAGATCAGTGGTTCCATTTTGAACGGTAAGTTTTATTTTAAGAGTTTATAGTATTATTATAAGTTTTGAATGTGTTGAAAAATGTTTAGATATTGTTGCTGAAATGCATATTTTGTAATTTGAAATTGAAATCGTCTTCACTGACTTATAGGCAGCGAAACCACCAATTTTTCGCAAATTTTTTCTTTCCAGGTTTTAGGAACCGATAATTCCGGGTTTTAGGAACCGGTATTTCCGACTTGTAAGAACCAGTTATTCTGGCTTTTAGGAACCGGTAGTTCTGACTTTCATAACCCGGTGTGATTTTAGGGTGCATCATTACCGACTTTCGTAAGCCAGTGTGATATTACAGTGCATCGTTACCCGATTTCGTAAGCCGGTGTGTTTCTTCCAAAACCGTGAATTCCGTTTTCTATAAGCCGGTTTTGTCCCAATGGGTTTTGTAAATTGGTATGACTGGCTTTCAAAACCCGGTTTGGTTATGGAAATTTCGAAAAAGATTTATTTATTTATTTTTATTTATCTTTTTTTGGTATATTTGAATTGATAATTTTTTTTAGATGGCAAGGACTCGTGGTGCTCACTCAGTTGGAGGAAAAAGCTCTCAACAAGGCCATAGAATAAGGCCTACTGCATCTGCTCATAAAAGAACCCGTGAAGGGGATGTTGGTGTACTAAGGGTGGATGTCGTTCATGAACACCAACATGTCGATGATGACTCTGTTGTTGACAAGCCACAAAATTTTGGAGAAGTGCAAGAGGAGCACGAAGAAGGGGTTGTATATCCTGGAGGTCCATATGGTACCTCCTTACTTACTAGTTATTTTGATCACGTTGCCTTTTTACTATGGCAAGGCGAGGTTAGTGTTGTGATTGATTTTTTTTAATGATGTGTCTTTTTTATTGATATGGTTTGATGTATAAATCTTTTGTCTAGGACCGAGGGGAGTTAAAATTGATTTCCCATGGTAAAAAATGCAATAAATTAGGAGTTTATCACCCTAATGTTGAGGAGTTTGTTGTGAATTTTGGATTAATGCCTCTTTGTGACATATCATATGAGTATACTGATAAAGGGCAGATATCTGCCTTTGTGGAGAGATGCACCGGGAGACGAACAATTTTCATTTACCAGTTGGTGAGATGACTGTGACACTTGATGACGTATCCATGCTTCTTCATCTGCCTATAGTCAGACAATTTTGTCCCAATGCCCCTCTAGATAATGTTGGTGTTGTGGCACCACTAATTGAGTTGTTAGGGGTGGATCGGGCAAAGGCCACAGCTGAACTAACACAATATCGGGGGGCCCATGCACGATTGAGTTGGTTGAGAGATTTGTATGAAGATTGTTGTGAGACTAAGTAATGGGAGTATGTCGCACGAACTTACTTGTTGCATCTTATTGGATGCACAATATTTACGGACAAAAGTTCAACATACATTAGTGTATCGTACCTTTTGTTGTTCAGAGATCTTGCGACATGTGGTGGATATGCATGGGGAGTCGCTGCACTTGTTCACATGTACAAACAACTAGGAGATGCATGCTTTGCATATACAAAGCAATTAGCTAGATATCTGACTCTTTTACAGGTATACATTAAATTTCATTTTGAATTTATTTTAAAAGTTGTTAATGAAAAAAACTTGCATTTATTTTTTATGTAGAGTTGGATATATGAGCACTTCCCTGGTATGGGAAGGAAGGAAGTGGTGGGTAATTATGATAAAACTCGACCTCGGGTGGCATGTAACATCCCGGTCGGATATTACTAATTTAAATAATAAAATTAAGAAATATGATGAAAACCTCACTTATTATACTTCACTTCCTAAAAATGCGGGAAATTTTAAAACATTTATTACATCAGAAGTTATCCAAAAATCCATAATTTATAAAACTCCAATACAATATCCAAATTTACAAATCAGTAAAACACTGTTTACAAAGTTCATAAAAACAATAATGATAAAACTCCAGTAAAAGCTTTTCCCAGCTAACCCTCTCTCTAATGCTATGCCTCACCAACACCACCTGCAATATTATCTACTCTCGTGTAACGCACTACACGATCGTCGCCAAACACAAGCAAATAGGGTGAGCTAATAGTATCAAATTATATATACAAATCAAATATATATGCATACACTCATTAAAAGAACCCTATCCTTTGATTCCATATCACACGACCACACCATGTTATCCATATTCTACGTCTTTAGATGATAACCTTAAGATACCCTTTGTTGCCTCCACCTACAAGCCACAACTTGTAGAACACGTTCGGGATGTCAGGTGGAGTTTCCAATACGAATATAGTTCGTAACGTCCCAAGACTACCAAACTTGCCTACCAACGTCGAAGCGGGCAATCTTTCTGGACCCATCCGTATGAGCCACAACTCGCACACTCACACCGGCAACACTCGCCAACCCGAGCCACAACTCAAGAGTTCCTCGTGTTCATCCGCCATCCCGAGCCACAACTCAAGAGATGCCATTCTGAGTCACAACTCAAGGAATGCCACATGTTTACCCAATATCCCGAGCCACAACTCAAGGGATACTATTCTAAGCCACAACTTAAGGAATGTTACAACAACATTCATCCCTAAGGTTTCACCCAAAGCCTCGTAGACCACGCACATCCAAATCACGAAGCAATTACTTGACCATGGACTCAGGATATATGATGCTTCCACGAACCTGCCCACTTGTGGTCCTGCCTCTACGAACCTCCCCATACTCGTAGTCCAACTCTATGGACCTTGCCGCCCGTAGTCCAACACACATGATCCAACAGCTATAAACCTCCCCGCTCGTAGCAGCCCTCAAGTGTGAGCACAGAACATACGAACCTCCCTGCTTGTATCCTCACACGAGAGCATCATAATATGAACCTCCCCGTTCATATTATCACGTGTTCACCACTATCCATGAACATACCCGTTCATGACACAAACAAGCATCTCCTGGTCCAAGTCTTACATCACAAACACACAAAACGCAAACCAAAAGAGCACACTGCTCTCTATGCTATCGCCTGGTGCTGCCTAAGCGTCGCTAGGCGAAATCATAGCGAAGTGGCAGAACATTCTCAATAAACCCAACAATCCACAGGCAATCCAAAACATCAACCACACTTATCCAGTCATATTAGCATGTCTGAATCACAATTGAACACATTCATATACGCAATGGGTTCACAGTTGAGGTCATACCATTACTCAATTATTAATAGAATTTACCAAATATCACATGCATCAGTCCCTATATATTTCATATATATACTCCACCATTTAAATCTATGTTGGCATTCAATTTCAACTTATAAATAACGCATGCTCAAATCAAATATAAAGCAACAACCCTCTAACAACTTAAGCACATGATTCTATACACCAATGCAAATTAATATAGCACTTCACACCTCCTATGCAATAATTTAATTTATATTGATACATATGCATTCACCAATAAACCAATTCTCAACTTGTGACTAACCCGAAAGAACATTCAAATTCACAGAGACTTACAACATAACCTAATCATGCTTCCAACTCATGCCACATTAGTAGTTATTTGAAATTATCAAGAGTTTATTCGTGCATTTTAAAGACTCCCAAGACAGCAATCATTAGTAACATATATCTCTATCTACTTACCTCCAAATCAAATCTCCACTGTTCAAAATGAAGAACAACATGTTATGGACCACTTGTCAAAATTTCACATAAATCAGGCGGTTAATGAATCGGGAAACGCAATTTTACGAAAACTGCACAAATTAGAAAAATTTGTGACGCCTGGCGCCCAAAAGTGAGGAACCTGGCGTCTGGCGGTACAAAACCAGCGCCCGACGATACCTGCTCCGCGAAAACACGAAAAACAACATTTTTCGTGAACAGAACACCACACGCATTGCTTGACGGAAACCCAAAAATTTGGTTGTTTTAACATGAGTCGCCTGGTGGTGCATACTTGCTGCTAGGCAGATTATCATATTTTGGGTAGAAGCCAAATTTTTGTCGCACTCGTGAAGAACCCTAAATTCCCAAATCTCATTCCATTCAATTACACGCATAAAATTACATCCATTCGGTTTCTTCCCCTGCATATTCATCCAGTACAATCATATAATTGTAATTCCATCATGGTTAAGATCCCCAAATTCATATTAATAATTTTGGCCCCAAACTCTAACATGAACCTTTCATGATTTGCAATCCATTCGGTCATTCAAGTATCATAAAACATAGTAATGATCAACGATTATACAAGATCACTCATTCAACATGCACAGGATACTTTCGCAACAACCAAAATATCATAAAGTCCATAAAAAATCACAGAAACCACACATTATTCGTGTTGCCTGGCAGAAGCACTCGTGCCACCCGACGTTTCATCTAAAAAAACCTAGAAATGGGTATCACGCTCATGCATCGTCTGGCGAGCCTTCAAAGCCACCAAACAGTTTCTGGGTATTTTTTAGAAACTAAAAACCAGTGGTATTGTAATGTAGAAAAGTCACTCAATCATACAACATACCACGTAAAATCATACAATTTAATATAACAAATAGAGCAGCTCCCCTAACCTGAATTTCCTACTCCAAAAGTGCTCTTAGAATCCTTCATTGTCCCACAATTGATCTACCATTTGATCTTTGCCCTTGAGCATTCCTTCCAGCCTTCTAATGCTCTCCTCAGTGTTGTTTTTAGTGTTCTAGAACTCCCTTTTGGTAGCCACACGAAAATACCTTCCTAAAAGCATCACATTCATCCCTCTCCTCCATTATTAGCCTCATCATTTCTCCCTTAATTTCCCAAAACGAAAATCAATTAAGGAGAAGATTAATGTTCATCAATTCTCCATTACTTGGTGGTTTCTCAACCTTTTTGCCTTATCTGCAGATGGCTAGGGTTTCTGACCCTTTTCATCCATGCCAAAAAAATAATTTTAGTAAAAATAAACTTATTTCGCATAAGCCATGGTTCTAATCCACATTCACTCAATTTCCAAGCATAAGCACAACCATCAAGCCATCACATGTTCCTTGATATTTTACGCACACATGTGCTTATACTTTAAGTCACGAGACCCTATTCCCACGCAAAAACAAAATAAATAATTAAATAACACCACAGTGTTGGCACAAGCAACCTTGAAGCAAAGAATTGATAAAGCCATATGCATGAATATCATAGGTGTTTGATGAAGATTGATGAAGATCCACTTGAAGATTAAGTTTTAGTGTGTTAAATATGAAAATAACATGTTAAATGTAATGTGTTTGTGCTATATCATGTTGGTACGCTATATGACATAGATTAGATGTCTTGTGTGTCTTAGTGTGTCTCTTTTAATCTGTTAAAATGAGTTTCAACAAGTTAAAAGGTTTGTTGTATATAGTTTCTGGTATGAATGCATTCAGTCAGTCGAATTATTTTTCAATCGACTGATTTCACTTAAGTCAAGTGAAATCAACTGATTGTACGAAAAATTCAATCGACTGTTTTCACTTAAACCAGACTATATAAGTTGTGTTTCGTGAGTAGAGGTGCGAATATGAGTTTTTGAGCACGAAACTTTATCATTCTTCTCTAGAAAACTCTCTATCTCTCTGCAATACAAAGTTGCAACTCGTGTTTTGAAGATCTTGGTTGATCTTGGTTGATCTTGGAGGCATTTTGGCTTGTGAGTAGCTTGAAGAACACATGTATGGTTGGCTAGGGACAACCACCATCAGGTTTGGATATTCTTGTGCCTCTGGTTGGTTTGCCTGATGTGATTTCAGGTCTGTAAGTGTGATTCTTGTAGGGTGTGTGTCTAGATTTTTGTGAGTCAAAAATCTTATGAGTTTCTTTGTTCAAAAATGTAATCTTGGTGTGTGATTTGTAAAACTTTTGAATAAACTCAAGTTGTCCTGATAAACTGGATGTAACTCTGTAATTGTGCAATTCTCTCTCCCTCATCTCACTCACTTTGAATCTCTTTAAAAACTCAAGAAAACCAAGCAATTCGATCTTTGGTGTGATTTAATGTGTTCTTGTGTAATCTGAGGCTTTATACTTGTTATAAATATTCATTGGAACAAGTCTTTTATGTAAAAGATTGTTGTTTGAGTTGAATTTGCGAATTCTGAATTCTGCATAAATCTCTAGTATTTTAGCTGACTGATTTGTCTTTTTAATCGACAAAAAGTGTGATTAAATTGAAAAAATGTTTAAGCTTTCAAAAAAGTTTTATAAAGACAATTCAACCCTCCCCCTCTTCTTGGCTAAAATCACCATTTCAAAACTAACACACAGGACTTGAACCTAAGTCCTTTCATAGTAACCAAGTACTCTCAACCATTTGAGCTAGTATTGTTCCTTATCTTCTCTTTCCACATTAATTAAATTAGGGACTCTCGCCCTCGCATTTATTAAATAAATATTTATTTATTTAATTTAATTTTTTCCCGAGTCTTACATGGCACGTTTTTGGACAGGGCGACAAATATGCATGTCGTTAGCCATTATGATGAGTCTCGACACTTACATTACTTTGTCTGTCCACACCTTCACAAATCTTTCTTTGTAAGGAATTATCCATGTGTCATTAACATATTCAAAAAACAAAGGCCAAACATTACAAACATAGTGAAATTGCATGACGTAATTCGCAAAAGTTAGGCTTGTCGATCTGACACCAACTATCTCAAGTAGGGCAACCTATATATGTTGGTTTTATAGGTGCTATCCATCAACAAAACAATATTAAATGCATTCAACAATTTAATTGCATTAGGATGTGTCCAAAAAATCTCACTAACCTCATCAAAATCCTCAACACATCTACTCCAATGAATGTATTTATCACGTTGTAATAACATCATCAACTGTTGTAATTCAGTTCTGCACCCTCTTAAAGATCGCTTATAAGTATATCTCGCATTATACAATTGTTTTATTGTTGTGAAATTATCTTCATTATTTTCCTTAAAGGTAAGCAAAATGTTTGCAGGCTTAACTTGACTCTTAGTCATGTCGATAAACAATGATTGTTCATCTAACTTTAATCTACCAGCATAGGGGTGACCAACTAAAGTTTTAGAGAGATCATGATTATGACACCCAAATATCACTTTCAATACCCAACCATCTCCATTAGATATTGGTTTACCTCTCAATTTAAAAGGATACTCACATTTCCTTGTCCCTGTTATACTAGGTTGAAGGTCAAATTTATATTTTCTATACTTTTCACCTCTTACACATCCTAGCAACATATATGTCTTTCTACCAGGTTGACAATTAGCTGTATCAAATCTTATAATAACAATAACAAAACCAAGTTGAAAAGTAACACCTTGTACCCACTCAAGTAAATCATCACGTGTAGAAAACGGAAACACCGAATTGTAGAAGCCAGTAACACCGGCTTTCAGAAGCCGGGTACTTTTTCACTGCTTTCCAAAAGTTGGTTGCTATGGCTTTCACAAACCGGTTTTGACGGGTTTCATAAGCCGATATACTCGTTTTTACATCCCACCAACTTCAAAAGCCGGTAACACCAGTGTTTAGAAGTCGGGTGCTTTTTCACTATTTTCAAAAAGTTGGTTGTTACGACTTTCACAAACCGATTTTGACGGGTTTCATAAGCCGATATATCCTAATGGCTTTTACAATACGTAGTCACTGGCTTTCAAAAGCCAGTTTTACCAGTTTTCATTTATTAAAATCTGGTCACCCTTATACTAGAGAAAGAAAAAACGTGTTTTAATAAAATGAAAATGTTAACAAAACTTTTTGAATAGAATTAACCTTACCTGGATGAAGTTGAATAATGTGGAGGAAGAGAAAAACTGAAAGATGGCAAGATTCTTGACGGGAAGAATGAAAGAGAAGGAAAATACTTTAGAAACAACTCCAACATAAAAAAAGAGCAGCCATTCCTCGAGTGTTGGTGCACTGAGAGTACGAGTGAGGGGAAAAACATTTTAGGGGTGTATATTTAAAAAAAATGAAGTTGTTGAAGAGTAAATAAAGTTGGTAAACAGTAAGTAAGCAGTAATTATGACTTAACTATTCATATAATAATTTTTATTTACGGCTTAATTATTCCTATAATAATTTTTATTTACTTTTTCTGGGGACATTATGGTCTCTGCACAAAAATTGAGGGTGCAGGAAGAAAACCCTGCAAGCGAACATGGGTTATTACACCGACAAGTGCATAAAAGTAAAATAAATGAGCAGCCTAAATTATAAAAGCAATTTACGAAAATTAAATTATTGGGTGCATGTAATAAATCTGGGCAGAAAAACCATAGCCGGTTACTCTTCATCTTCTTCAACACACCATACTCAAAAGTTTTCCCCAATTTCATCATTCAGCCTCATGATGCCCACCAACACGCACAACCACCAACATTTGTTGTCACAACGTCACCAGCAGCAGCGGCGTCACAGTCATCATCAAAAGCTTGTCTCGCCGGCGTCATTCTCCACTTCGTCTCTCTGTCAATTGTGAAACAGAAAACGTCCTAACCCTTATATTCGTGCCTCCATCATGGTCCTCCAAGGTGCAACTTCGACACTGTCAAGCCACTGCCGTCAGCACCGCCTCAACACTTGAACGATGTCACCATCTTCTGCGAGCGTTACCCCTCTTCTTTCTTGTGTTAGGGCTATGCTTCTTCTCCAAGATCAAACCTCAAGGGTTTCTTCTCCAATCCTTTTCATGGTGCCATTCCAGCACTAACCAGGACCAACCGTTGTGCAGTTCCCACAGTCCACTTCAACGCTTGCGACGGAGACCACCAAAAATGGTGCACAAGGGTTTCCCACTTTCTCCCCTCAAATGTTCGTCGGCGACATTCTTGTGTTCATTTCAATCTCTTTAAACCTAGCCTTATATTTAAACTCTTTTTGGTTTTTAATTGGCTTATTAATTACTTCATCTGAATTCAGAATTTTAATTCAATTTTGGTCATGAAATTCATATTTCCAATAGCACATACAATTTGTAAATGAACATAACATGGTAATAAATTTTAAAGATAAAAATTGTGTACCTATTGCTCTCACTATTGTACTCCTACTAATCTGTACTTGCCATTTGATCTGAAGTATTTGCGTGTCTTTTTATTTGCCTCTTGGATCTTGACCATGAAGGTGGATGGATTAAAGGAAAATTATCTCTGAAAACCATACGTGAACAACTACTCCTGTCTCACATTCTGAACAAACTTTTATTATTTATTTTTTTAAATTTTTATTTTTGTTTTGGGTGGTACAAAGGAAAACGGTGGTGTGAAAAATGAAATTTTAGGCTATTGGGTCCAATTGTGGAAAAGGGTGCAGAAACTAAACATAAGTGTGGGAAAAAGGAATTCGGCTATCAACCCACTAAAAAGAAGAAAAGAAAAAAGTTATTTACCTCTAGAATTTAATTAAAATATTTTTACTTATTCAGATTAAATAGGGTGTTTACATGTGTACACACATGATCTTTTCATCTTCTTTTCCTATATTTCTTCACAATTTCAAAATCAAAACTCCATAACAAAACACATTCACACTTTGTTTTGATTTTTTATTTGTTCATATTGTTAGAGAATGTTGCCAATGATGACTAGGAACTACAACAAAAGTCATTGTCAACTACCAGAAATTATAGTAAAAATATCGCAATGTGCACGTGCAACAAATGATTCTTTAGTGGAGGAGGATGATATTGTGAAAGTTGGGAAATATAAGGTATTGATAAGCTCTATTTGTTTGGAAAAGATTTAAGGGGGATAAGCATGGAGCCTAACATCCTTGTATTGGAATCCCGAAACTATAACATCCCATGTGATGTACTCAGTCCATATGTTGATCAATTTAGATTGAAGAGACTAGGATCAGAGGCTAAGAATCAAAATCTGAACCACTTGTCCCATTGAATATTGGATTCAGGGGTAGTATGATGGAGACGTGACAATGAGCAAGGGCAATGACCCATTGAAGAATTTGGATAACCTAAGATGAGGGCTAGAGCAAGGAAATCAAAGGAAGCTCTTTAACAAGTGTTGTCCATATTATTTGAACACAAGCCTAAGTTTCAAGGAGAAAAGACCAAGGTTTTGAATTGCATCATGGTCCAAATGGAGAAAGACTAATGCACCACTTTGTTGTAGTTTTGTTTTCTTTTTTAAATTATTAGTTTGTTTAAATAATGACCCAATCCTTTGTAAAAATTAGCTAACTAAATTAAATTTTGGATTAATCAATTAATGGACTCTAGTTTGGTTTTATTTCAAGTTGTAATAATGGTCCAATTGGCAACTTAGTCATCAACCTTTAGGAGACCTAGAAGATGCATATTTCAATGTTTTTGGGTGACTTTTGGGTTGCCACAATTTCAGTCACAATCAACCATTTAGTAGTGGGATCATTATTAGCTTTAGTGGCATCTAATTACAATTAATGGGTATTTTGTAATTCTAATGGTTAAAACTTCTATATAAATTGAATCATTTTTATCAATGAAGACAATTTGAGTTTTATGCAAAAATATTAGAGTTTTATCTTTTTTATTTTAGTGAGAGTGATTCTCCTATGTTCTTAAGTGATTCAAGAACCCCTTGGCTGTATCCAAGGACTTTCCCATCCTTTGTGTGTTACCTCCCTTGGAAAAAGTTATTCTTTTCTTCCACCTTTCATATTCACCTACTGTTCTTTCTTCTTCATCCAAATTCAGAAAATCCAATTCTACCCAGGTTTATCTCATGGTCATAAATCTCGTTCAACTTACCCAAAATTAATGATTCTTAAGCCTAAATTAAAGTTCAAAACGTGAAATTTCACGTCATTTTGGAATCGTCTCAATTGGAGTTCTACAGCTCGAGATGTCAATGTTTCTAAACTATTGCCCAAACTGGAATTTTAGCCACTTTCCAATTCACCTTTTTTCACTAATTTTTCAAGTTTCCTACAAGGTTCTAATCTTAAAATCCTAAGTCAACCCTTGTGCAAATGAGGTTCACATCATTTGGTAGTAAGAGTTTCAGTATAAGGGTTTAAATGTCAAATTGGTAACATCCTTCCTTCTTTCTTATTTTACCAATTCATTACCTTATTGTTCATATTATTTATGATTGTGCTGAATCATTGCAAAAGTTAGGCCTTTGTGAAAATTAAAAAAAAAGTTACATAAATTGTATTGAAAGTGATAAAATAAAATTGGGCCGAATTATTCATGCTTTTGAACAATTTGTTATAAAGTAATATATTGGTGTTCTTGAAGGATTGTTGCTAATTTCTCTTGTTTATCAAATTTCTTAACCTTTTTCTTTGTTAACCTTTCTTTGTCTACCTAGTGTTACCATGCTGATGAATGCCTAGTTCTGCACTCATTCAATGTTTAATTTTGAGTTAACAATTAATTTTAATGCTTAAAAGATTGATTTAATCAAAATTTGTGGTAATTGGGCTTAATGATTTTGTAAGATAAAAATGGCTTAAAAAGTGATTTTAGTTGCATAAAATATTCTTGGATATTCTAACGTTTGTTGATGCAACTAAAGTTAAATTCATCTCATCCACGTGCAAATATGCTTGTTACATGTTCATTCTTCTGTATTAGGTTAACTGTTAACTCATCTTACTTTATGTTTATGTTTTTTTTTTCAGAATTAATGGCTTCTCACGAAAGTGATGCTCCCAAGAAGAGTCATTTCCATTTGTTACGTGATCATATTAATGTCCGCAAGAAGGGGGAAAGACTTCTAATCCTTAGATTGATCTTGCGGCCATGGTAGATGTAGTAGCTGTTGTGGGGGGACCTCGACCCCATCCACATCAAGAGAAGATGAGGAAGAAAAAGACACACCAAGGGACGAGCTTGTCTCAGTATGCCTCTCCCAAACATCCTCACACCGAGGAGGACATGTTTTATACCTAGCTGATGGGAACATAAATGGGGATATTTGATGGTGTGGGCATCACTATCTTTCAAAAGGAGGCCAATGTTGTCACTACTTTTTTGTTTATTTCATTAATGAAGGCATTTGGTGAGCATCAATTGAGGGCTTTGGTAATTGGCAGGCATATTGGTCATGAGTTTGCAAAGGCCAATCCTACCAAAAAGCCTGAGGCCGAAGTTGTTGCTTTGAAAGAACAATTGTCAGCTATGACCGCCGAGAAGGGGACTCTCTCCACTGAGATGGGAGAGCTTCGTAAGAAACTTAATCAAGTTGAATATGATATGAAGACTTGGATTATTCACTGTTTGGAAGCCCAAGATAAGGGGAAGAAGACTTCGGTAGACTTGGCTGAGACGAACCATTCCTTAGAAGAACTAAAGGTTTTTAATGTTGATCTTGATAAGGAGGTGTGGGATCTGAAGGCATGCGTAGTTGATGAGCATGAGTTAGGTTTCGGAAAGGCCTTACGACAAGCTGTTATACTCTACAATGTTCCTGCCGATGATAAACGATTTGACGTCACGAAGATGTCAACCAAAAGTCCCTAGTGTTGGTCGAAAGTATCCTTCGTATACAAGAAGTGGACAAAGACAGTCTGACCACTCCTTTGGTGGAAGTTCAAGATGAAGACAACGTGGAGGAGGATATTGATGGAGTTGATGCGATAAATTAGCTACATTTTGTATAGTTATTTTGTAATGACAAGGGGATGCCCTTCTTCTTTTGTAGGCTTGAGGCCATATTTTTTAAGTATCAATGGAAATGAAACCTTATTGTCATACCTTTGAAGTTCGCCACTTTTTTTTATTTATTTATGTTAATATTCGCATTGGCTTGACCAATTTTGTCTAAGGTGGTAAGGTGTGTGACGGCTGGCGGTGTGAGGTGGCCGCCAGGCGGTCTAGAGCGCAAGTTCGCCTATCGACAAGGTGAGTGGCGCCAAGTGGTTCTTGGCATGAAATTCGATTGCGAGGAGGATTCTACACAACTTTTGATAAAGGTTTTAATGTGATGTCTTGCTAGAGCCCCAATTATGAGTGCAACTTGTATTGAGGTAACACATGGCCACTCGAGGTTGTAGCCTGGTGGTTTTGGAATTCGAGTGGAGTGTGCGAGATCGTGACTCGTACGGATGGGTTCCGGAAGATTGCCCTCATCGGTGATATCCGACGAGTTTGGTAGTCTTGGGACAAATACGAACTGCGTTTCGTATTGGGAAACTCCACTCGGTGTTGCAGATTGTGGCCGTGAAAAATTTATTCCTGTGTGTGAACTATTAGGTGATGACATGTAGTCGGAGGGGCGAGTAGACACTCATGGCAACAAGGATCCATCAATGTAATCATCAAAGGGTGTAGAATCAAGAGGCGTCCAATGGAAGATTTGAAAGTCGAGGTTTGAGGATTGGGATTCTAACAAGGTCATGGGTTTGAAATTGTATTTTTTTAATTTATATTATATTTCCTTTTATTTGAGCTCACTCTATCTGTATGTGTTTGGCTATGATCATGTGTAACTTGTTACATGAGAACAGATGTTGATGTAGGTGACCATGTGGACACTTTGAGACGGAGTTGGGCTAGCCATGGGAGATTTTATATGGAATTATCTTTACGGATTTTGTTTTATGGACTATTTTTGCAATCAGTTACTAAAGTTTTAAATTTCTTGCATTTTAGGAAAGTATTTTATTAATAAATGTTGTTTATTAATATTTTTTTTAATTTTAAATAAGTAATTTCTGACTAGGACGTTACACTTGCAAGGTAGCCCAAGCATTAGGATGAAGTTATGTTGGTGCCACATTAAAGTGTGTAACACCCCAACAGTGAAATGATCATAGGAAAGTCTAACTTGTAAATTGGTTATTAAGATTGAGTACATGTAGAAAAAATCACTTGGATACCCCTCCTGACTGTGACATACATTATTCACCTACCCCACTCAGTCCAAAAACACAACATCATCTAGACTATCCTTGTCCAAAACTAGATAGGCCTTGTCAAATCTATGGACTGAGGAAGACCATTTATATTTCGAAAAGTACTCACGAACGTCCTTGTCAACCCACTTATACCCAGTACACAGGGGGAGGTACTTCAACACCTCCTCTAACGAGGAAGTGTCAGCACTATTATAGCTACTAGATGAAATGACTGAAGATGCCTCTGCATGTTCTAAATGGGCCTTATCGGCCAAATCACTAGACATAGAAGTCGAGGGCAAGGACATACCTAACATAAGCACCAAACCAACTAAGAACTCTTTGACTATTAGAAAAAGAAAAGGTGGTCCCTTCATGTCCTATAAACCTATTTATAGAAAATTCCCTGATCTAATGAAGGTTAATCCTCTTCGTATCCCAATTGTTAGATCATCCACATCCAAGGGTCTCAACCAAATGACTATCCCCCTTTCCAATGAAACGTCACATCCTCTTTGGGCTAGGGCCATTCAAACCCAGCAATTTTTAGCCTCTTCATCCTAATTATCTTAAGGTTGGGTCTAGTATACTAGTAGGACCTCGAAGGATCCCACAACTGAAGATATTTGTATTTTTCCTGTAAAATTGCCAAGACTCTAGACTAGGATGTGTTGACCCTATAAGGCAAGTGTACATGAGGAGGTCGAGGACACCTCACTCTAGAGAAGGCCGAAGATATCATGTCCCATACTAGGGGCTGAGTACATATCACAAATCCATATTACAGCCCTGCAGTACAGATCTACCTAATTAAAAGGAAAAATTGCAGAAGGATTAATGGTAATTAAACAAATTAGGAAACCATAAAACAAGGTGACCCTACAAACCCTAGGCCCAATGAACATGGTCCATCCAAGTATTATATATAGTCATTGTTCACGAGGTATGTCAGTAGTATCATTTATTGCAATCTTGCTATCTTACTACTAGTAATTGAATTGAGTGTTAGAGTGTCTTTGCAAGCTCTCCACTGAGGTCACCTCACCCTAACTGAAAGAGAACACTTCAACACTAGCCGTAGAAGACGTATCTACCCGAAGAATGAGGAGAAGAGTAGACACACACATCTTGACCTAGATAGAAGACTTGTGTACCTCTTGGGTATAGCTCGACCTAATAGAAACACATGGTATTTTTAAATTTTACGGCAGTTACAATTGTCATTAAAGAATAATTTTAATTGAAAAAATTAAATTAATATATTATTCAAAAGTGGAATGACTAACTCATTAATTTTAAAATAAAAATATTAAACTAAGTTTATAAAAAATGCATAAACTAAATACACTTTTTTCCTATAGAAGTGTAACGTCCCATTTAATTTATAAGCGTAATTTAAGAAACGCTACACATAGAGAGTATATCAACACAGTCCTAGGGTCTTTAACGTCGCCCCTACAAAACTAGGCACACCACGATGCCAACGGAAAAGTTGAAAGGTCTAACAAAAGAAGTAGAGTACTACGCAGAAAACAATACATGGGCCTAGGCCCTAAAGAAACCCATCACAGAACAAGATCCAGTCTATGCGGACTATGCAGCGGAACTATCACTACCCTGTTGTCCACGGGTGTTCCTCGTATCTGCTCACACCAACAAGTTGATGATCATCGCAAGAGAGAGTACCACACAGCAGAACACACAACAACAAAAGTACGGTAAGCTAAAGCACAAAAGATTTCATCCATTCGATCATATTTAATTTCACAATATCATACACTCAATTCAACTAAGCATGTTACGACTTATCAGGCAATACACTAGACTCGACTCGACTCATCCGGATACGTATAGCCAGTCAGATTTAGCGGATGCTTGCACTTGTGGTGGATACCTCTGCTCACCTCTGAGCTGCTCACTCCCGAGCTATGTGTCACAAGTGTTACGATGAATTTCAGGCCTCCTGCTACTCTCACCACAGGAGTCAGTCCGCTCTAGGTGAGACTAACTGACTCCTTAGAGTGTTAGGATGCAACCTTACCTTGAATCCTTACCTAGTTATACAGATGGGGCACCACCATGGGCACCCACTAACAGGGGCCATGAAATTACGTCCCGACCACTGAAGCGCAACCCTGAAAGTCTCACCTAGAGACCCCAAGGAATTGTGCACTGACACAGACCAAATATGATCACACAGTCAAATAGTATTCACCATGCAAGGATATAACCAGTATGTCAACCTTTAAAGCCAATACCTTTCACGTTCCAGGTCCAACTCATTCCAACTCATCATAATCCATCCATGCACATAGGACCCAACTCATCTCGTTATCATGCCACTTTAATAATACCCATCTCATTTAGTTCGCATGCCAATTTTCATACCAAACCATCATCTACAATTCATGATTCATGCCAAGCATACATAATACTCCATTATATACATGTTTCTCATCATAACATTCATACCCAAACCAATACCAATCATCGAAGAATAAACAAGCACCCAAACAGCGTATTGCCTCGCCCAACCCCTCGCTCAGGCTGAAGGGTCTCGCTCAGGCGAGCCCCCTTCGCCTAGGCGAGGGCTCGAAAGAGCATCCAGAGAACAACGCGGGATCTCGCTTAGGCAAGACCCCTCTCGCCTCGGCGAGATGTTCGCTCGCTCAAAAATTGAGCGGGTCGCCTGGGCGGCCTCTCGCGTAAAAGGGGCTTTGGGCGAGTCCCTATCTATCTCGCCTAGGCGAGACTGGCTCGCTTGGGCGAGATTAGCAGGTCTTGCCACTGTGTTCCTGCAACAGTCACCCACACCGAACGAAACCAACTCATCATGCGTCCACAGAAAACACAACATCACACCAACCACATAAATTCGAAATACGCCCAAGCAATCATAGAAAAACAGAATATATGATTAAGCCATAACTTCCCTACCTAGAAATGGCTAGTACGAGACCTCGACACTGGACCCCAGAGCACAGCAGCTCGAGAGACGGACCTGGAAACTGGCGGAACAGTAGGGAAATAAGGTTATTAACTAGCCCTAAACAGTGGAATATGAAAAAGGACCTTTGGGAAGTAAGGGCAGTAGGTTTAGGATCACTTACATGGAGCAGAAAGTAGTATTTGAGCCTTGAGCGGACTGGTTCGAGACGAAAAAGCTAACCTTAGCAGAGCTCTAGAAGTCCGTGAATGCAAGAAAGTGGAAGCATTAGGGTAACATAAGTAGTTTTTATCAATTGGGCCACTTCTAGGCCCAAACACAAGGGACAGCCCTTTACTTTAGGGCAGAAAGCAATAAAACTAATTTTAATGGGCCTTACAAGAAGCGTATTCTTAATCATTAATAACTCATTTTGAAACTATTAAAATTTAACTAAAAAATATGTATTGAAAGGATTATTTAAAATAATGAAGAGAAACTTTTTTATTAATTAGCCGTGTGTATCGTCTAAGTAGATTAAAGGTTTAAAGGTGGATCATACACACGAGACAAAATAAAGAAAGGATATTAAGTTGATGAGGTGCTTAAAATTTTTGCTATATTTTATCATGGAGAGAGGGTGCAATTCCGAGAAACCAAATCCCAGAAACTCCACTTTGGACGTGCTTCGTGTCATCTTTTTCTCCGAGAAAGGGCCACCCCACGTTTCACTTTCACTTTTCGCTTTGGGAAATGATGCCATTGTGTCCGGCAAAACCCATCATGTAGGAGACTCTACTCCAGTCTCGCTTTCCCTTTTCCCCTTTTCACGAGGTGGGCACGTCAGAATCCTCTGATTCTCGACCCGAGTTTCTCACTTTTTTTGGCTATGGAGGAAGACAAGTACGCCAAAGAATTGGAGGTGGCCGTGAGGGTGGTCCACGTGGCGTGTGCTCTGTGCGGGAGGGTGCAGGAGAGGCTCCTTGAGACCAGCAATGATCACGTTGTGTCCAAGGATGATGATTCTCCTGTTACTGTTGCAGGTATTTGTGTTTAATTTTAATTTTAGTGAAGACAAGTTGCGTTCTTTTTGTTGTTTTCATAATAATAGGATCGTTGCGAATTTAATAATTGTTGTTAGGTATGATCTTTTTTGGTTTTGGGGTGTGGGGAGGTGTGCATTTGAATTATTGTTTGATAGTTGCTGGCAAGATTGGTGTTTTGGTGTGGGAAATCAAATGAGGTTGTCATAAACTTTGTTTTATCACTATGGTGAAGTAGTGGATGACCCAGTTTTGATCAAATTTTGCCAAATCGCAATTTTCAATATGTAATGTTGCTTGAGGATTTATGTGGGATTGAGAAAACTTTCTCTTGGCTATGTAAAGTATTCAAGTGCGTTGTGATGGACCAGTTTCGACATTAATCCAGTGAAGTATTATATTTTTATGGTGAATTGGGGTCTTTGGAGGATAATTTAGCTTACATGAAGATTTTCATTCTTTATTCTTTGTTTATGAATTCTGTTCTTCTGGGGTATATTGAGCTAGAGCTTGACAGTGAACTGTTAGGTTAATTCTTAAGTAGATTATCCGATATCACATTTATCTATGGCCATAACTTGATACATTCATTTAATCTTTGCATCATTAAATAATTTTTCATCTATTGTAATCCTCTGTCAATGGTGGCATCATAATTGCATCGTATGTGTCTTTTAGACTTGTGATTTCTGACATCTACTGTGCACTGGCTTATTCATCTAACTCGATATATTCTATAAAACTGAGTAGATGATTATGGTCATGGTAAGGAACCTTATAATGTAAAACAACTTTTAGAGAAAAGTATATTGTTCATTGATGCTTGACTATTTGTTATCTCAAAGTGTTGGTGAACTTTTCCATTAAAGTTGTCGAGAAGCTTCAGCTGTGTCTAAAGCTTAAGCTGTTAGATCAAAGCTCATGTTTTGTTGAGTCTAGACAGTGCATAAGCCCACCTACCTTATACTCATAATTTAAGTTTTATTTTGAAGAATGAGGAGAGCAAGTATCAAACTCTAACTACATGATAGAGGCTATGATCCAACTTCATGAACTAGTTATCAACAAATTTTGTTAGGTTGTGTTATGATTATTGAAATAAGCAACTAATCCTATATAACCAAGAATATCTATATTATATATATTATTGGGAACATTTTTGTTTATTCTAGTATCATATCTTTGTTATTAGAGGATATCAAATCTCCTCTACTGATTGTATAAATTCCTTTTTCTCAATATAAATGAAGCACCCATGTTGTCTGAGAAATCTCAGCTCAATGTTTATCTCTTGCCCAGAGTTTAAAAGGTTAATAGTCGTAGATGTTTCTATATCAGTAAGCTATTGTATACCAGAATTTTAAGCTGTGGCATAATTTGTATTGAGATATAAATGTACAATATGTGTGCAGATGCACACTAGTATAAATCTATGTTGGTGGTTGAAATTATGTGAATTTTTTAAGTTTACACTAAATCTATATGATGGTTCTTGCAGGTTTAGATTCCTTGATCTCAGATTTATAACCATAAATTATGAGAAATGCAAGTTATTAGTAAATTGACTTTGGCATTCTGGCCTAGTTTAAGCATTTCTGGTGTAGTTACTCACTTACCTATTGCAATGTTCACTGTAACATTTTTAATATAGGAGAACAAAATATATTGTGATAGAAAGTGGTAGTATATAAAAGCTGACAACCAGAGCTGCAAGACGCAACCTCTATCCCCAAGGAAAATGCCTAACCATTTTCTCGCCCAATTTCTGTTCTCTGACCTCCACTGTTTTTCTGATCATGGCAGAATAGTTCACTCCAATGTCCTCTTGCCATGTGGACATTCTGTTATCCATGTCATACCTTCTAGTTTTTCATTTCCCTACTTGGCCCATTTGTTCTCAGCCCAGAGTAACATGAACCAAAAGAACATTCAATAACATATAATCATAATCGTAGTCAAAGAAAGAAGTATTACATGAAGTGTGTACCAAAACATAAAGATAAACATGTTAAATGATATAAACATATTTCTGCATACAACTTCTATTGGAGGCTTTGAACAAACCAAAAAATATGCATTTATTGATAATTGCATTCCTAAATTGAGAACATAAATTGCACAACCTTGCATATATAGAGTGCTTGTGTGTGAAATGTGTCAATGATACATGATATATTTGTGTGTTTTGTTGTTATTTGTTCCATTTTCTTACTCGAGCATCTAGTAAGACATATCTCATTCCCTTTGTTCTATGTTTTCTTGTGTATGTTTGAATGATAGGTTATCCTAGTACCAAGTGGATAATGCTACCAGGGAGATAAAGTTAGTTTTTTATTGTTTCCTCTTTTAGTTTTATTGTTGGGAATTTTAAAACTCCAATTAAATGTGACATTGGAGCTCAATTATTGGTAGAAATTGTATAGGCATTGAAAATGTCTTCAAGTTGATCATTGGAGTCAACAAACTTAGTGCAAATTTCCTTGGACAAAGCTTTTCTTAAACAAAATGACAGTCAATTTTTATGCGTTTTTTCCTCTTGTGAAACACATAATATTGAAGAATTGCTTGATTATCATAATACGTTCTCATTTGTTGAATTTTACAAAACCTTGGTTCTTAGAGAAATTGTTTTATCCACGTAAGATCGAGCAACTATATACTATTTATTGCCTTTCCAAGAATTAATATTTCTTTTAGTGAAAACACAACATCCAATATTGGAATGTTTCTCTACAAAAGACCTGCCTAATCAACATTACCATATCCAGATATTTGAGCACTTCCTTTATCTTCAGATAGTAGACCTTGTTCTAGAGCCTTTTTGAAGTCTTTGAGAATGTGTAGCACAACATTCCAGTGATCAATGCGAGGAGCTTGCATAAATCGACTAATCACACCAATTGCAAAAGATTGGCTAGGCCTAATAATAGTGAGATAAATAAGTTCTCTCACAAGTCCTATGTATCTCTCTAGATCTAAGAGGACCTCATTTTGTTCTACCATTAATCTTTGATTTGGATCTATATATCTATGGGTATGCAATCAATCGTTCATGTTTCTTTCGAGATATCTAACACATATCTTTATTGAGAAATCACAATGCTTCTTTAATTCAGCCACTTCAATGCCTAGAAAGTATTTGAGACTATATAGAGACCATCTCAATTTACAACCAACCTAGACTCCCTTTGAGCAACAAAATCAGGAGGTTGTTCCATGTCGATGTCCTTCTCTAGAGAACCATGAAGGAAATCATTCTTAATATCCAATCGATGAAGAGACCAATGAGTAAGAATTGATATAATAAAGAAGATACAAGCCATAATCATTTTTGCTATAGGAGAAAAAGCTTCATCATTATCCAAACCATGTATGAGTATATAGCCTTTGACTAACAGTCGACTTCACCATTTGGCCCAACTTCAATGGTGTACACATATGAACAACCAATTATCTTCTACTTAGGTGGCAAAGGAACTAAGTCCCACGTATGCGAGAATATCTAGTTTTACCTAGTTTTACCGAATAACAATTTGTAGGCGAGAATATCCTAGGATGACACATTTGATGGCCCTTGTATAGAGTTTATCCAGATTTGGAGACATGTCATATACAAAACACATAACCAACCAATGACACAAGGAGTAACATGAGATAGATGTTCATTTTGAACATAATGGAATAAAGAATTTTATTATGAAGGCACAAAGAATATATTGTATTGAAAAGAAAAAGCGATTAAGTTAGCATCATCCCATTGATGAATTGATGAATTGTATATTAGCATCAAATAATAAGGTGCTTGTTGTTTTAACTAAGTGTCTCTATTTTTTTTTCTATACTATTCTGCTAAGTTGTACGAGAACAAGTGAATAGATGTAAAATTCTATGAGCTCATAAATAGTTGAAAAATAAAAAAGGAAAAGTATTCTGAAGATATCGATAAGTTCTCTAAATTGATTTTTTATTTCATTCAAGAAAGATATACAAATAGACAAGCTTATAATAATCTTTCATTAAATAAATCAAGTACATATGGAGTATTCATCAATGAAGTAACAATATCAAAACCTGAAATATGTAACACGATTTGGTTCCCGAATGTTAGAGTGAATAAGAAAAACACCCAAATAGAATATCTGCAGAGTATGCTTTACCTTGATTATCGCCCGATGCTTCTATATCAGAAACAAATGCTCCACCTAAAACAAACTCAAATAAAAAAGAACAATTTATAAGAAAAGTGAAAGGACGGTGAGTGGTGTGTGGGGGGTTTAGAGCAAACCCTAGACAAAGAAAAAAATAAACCACTACAACCAACAAAAAATTGGAAAGAATGAAAAAAATAAATCTTGATACATATGAACAGAAAAGGAAGAGGCAACCATAGGCACATGCACACATGGTGTCCTCCATTCTATGAGTGAGGACAAAATAAAAAACCACATGGTCCCCTCCATTCTGAGAGAGAAAAAGGAAATAATGTTGCTTGAATATAGATAAGGCAAAAAGGAGAGGGAGACAAATGATGTAGAGGGAGGGTGGGGAGAGGGGGGTCGACACCTTAGAGGGAGAGGGTAGGGGGAGGGGGAGGAGCCACCATGGAAAAGAAGGACTAAGAATGAGAGAGGAGAGGAGGTCACACATGTCAATAATTTAAAGGCCATGTGTACACACCAAAAAGAAGCCAACGAAAGTGCTGGTGGTGGTGCGATGATGTTGTAGGGACAAGAAAGTGGCATGCAGGCTACACACACTTGACTGAGTCACAAAGATTAGTGGCACTTGAAGTGAGAGAGAACTAGCCTTCACAACCAGTCAAATTGGGCATGGCTCGTAGAGACACTTCAGATTCAGTTGTTGTTGGAGAAAAAGGTGGAGTTCAACAATAATGGGATGGTGGCCAAAGATAGTGGACAGTGGCAGAGACATTTTCTTGCAAGACAATATAGGAAAAGTGGGATCAACCTGTTTTGATACCAACTTGAAAGAGTGTACATATGAGAAAAAGAGCTTGGGAGATCTTAACTTGGATCTCTTACTCAAATTGATACACACACACACACATATATATATATATATATGTATATATATGTATATATATGTATATATATGTATATATATGTATATATATGTATATATATACATATATATACATATATATACATTTATATACATATGTGTGTGTGTGTGTGTGTGTGCATCCTATCTGTGTGTGTGGCGATGATCGGATAACCTGTTATTCGGGAGCAGATGTTTTGACAGGTGAGCCAGGAGATGCTTAGAGGCGGAGTGCAGGGTCTATCTGGGGCTTTTGAAAGGATTTCTATTAAAGAATTTTGATGTAATTTTAATTATGTTAAACTTCGGTAGATTTATGAAATAAAGTAATTGCGAATAGTTGAATTATTTTACAATTAAAGTTTTTAAGTTTGTCCGCGTTTTAGGAAATTATAATTATAAATGAGGTTTATTAATAGCATTGTGTTTTATTTTAATTTTATTTATTCATGTACATTTATTTTAAAAGTAATATTCCTTAGGGATGTTACAATTGGTATTAGAGCAAAAGTCTTGAAAATATTTTAAATATTTTGGGGCTTTTAGGGGTGAGTTTATCGATTGTTTGTTTGTGTGACTGAATTTAATGCTGTAATTGAGTGAGTGGCTTTGCTTAACCAAGTGAATTGATTCTTAACAGTTGAAATGTGGCGTATTCAAGCTATGGCTGCTAACAGGAGGAGAAGGAACGGAAATGGTGTTGATGACATCGCAGAGGCTATTCACCGGATGGTGAATGCAATGCAGCCACCTGTAGCAGCACAGCCTAGAACGGCGATTGCACCAGTCAAGGTGCCAACTGTGGAGGACTTTTTTGTCACAAGCCAGCTGAGTTCACTGGCAAAGCCTCTCTTGATGAAGTGGATGCATGGCTCCGCAAATGTAAAAAGATTTTCAAGGTGATGAATTATGTGGATGAGCAGAAGCTTCTATTTGCCACCTATCTGCTGAATGAGGATGCTGAATATTGGTGGGTAGGCATGCAACAATAGATGGAGAGTAGGGAAGAGCCGGTGACTTGGGCCAACTTCAGGACTCGTTTCCTGGAGAAATACTTTCCAAATACAGCTAAGCAAGACAGAGAGGCTGAGTTTTTGGCTCTGCAAGAATGTGTTAATAAATTCGAGCATCTAGCAAGGTATTATTCTCAAGCAATCACTAAAGAGTGGAGGTGCCTTAAGTTTGAACAGGGACTCAAACATGAATTGAAGAAGGTTGTTACACCTCTGAGAGAAAGGAGATTTCCAGTATTGGTGGAACAAGCCAAGAGTGCAGAGTCCCTAGAAAGAGGACCAGATCTAGTGAGTCGACATCAGAAAAATGTCGCAGAGGCTAGGCAGATGAAGAAGCCTTACAGTCGACCATAGGCCTCTCAGGGTCCCACTTGCTACCAATGTGGCAGACCCCATCTGAAGAGAAATTGTCCTTAGTTGACAGATGGGGTAGGAGGATCAGGTGACCGTCACAAGTGTTTCATATGCGATAAACCAGGACATTTTGCCAATAATTGTCCAGAAAAGAAGAGTTTGGGTGTGAAGAAGACCGCAACATCACTAGCAGAAAGAGCTAGAACAGCTGGCAGGGTTTTCGCCATGACCTCCACAGAGGCTACTCAATCAGGTAATCTTATCCTCGAGCCATGTTTATTGTTGGGTCAATCAGTGTTAGTGTTATTCGATTCTGGAGCAACACAATCTTTCATCTCTAATGCATGTATAGGGAGATTGAGCTTGGAGAAACATGACTTGGGGTGTGAGTTACTTGTTTCGACTCCTTCCTCAGGTCAGGTGGCTACCAGTTCAGTCTGCATTGGGTCTTCAATGGTAGTGGCAGGTCGCATATTCAACGTGAACTTGGTGTGCTTGCCCTTGGAGGGACTGGATGTGATATTGGGGATGGACTGGTTGTCTAACAATCACATCATAATTGATTGTGGACGACGCAGTTTGGTATTCCCAGAACATGAAGGGTTGGAGTTGGTCTCAACTCGTGAGGCTGTGAAAATGCTGCAAGAAGGAGCCATGTGTTTTATGGTGATGGCTAAACCAGAGAAGAAAGGTGCAGCGGAGATGATTCAGAATATTCAGGTGGTTAATGAGTACGCAGATGTGTTTCCGAATGAAGTACTAGGATTGCCACCGAGTCAGGATGTTGACTTCACTATTGACTTAATTCCTGGTGCGGGTCCCGTGTCCATGAATCCATATCGAATGGCACCTGTAAAATTGGCAGAACTCAAGAAGCAAATTAAAGAGTTTGTAGAGAAGAAGTACATTCGGCCTAGTGCTTCATAGTGGGGAGCCCCTGTGCTATTAGTGAAGAAGAAGGATGGAAGTTCAAGACTATGCGTTGATTATTGGTAGCTGAACAAGTTAACCATCAAGAATAAATATCCACTGCCAAGGATTGACGATCTGCTCGATCAATTGAAGGGAACAGAAGTCTTCTCCAAAATTGACCAATGATCTGGATATCATCAGATCTTAGTCAAGCCCGAGGATGTCCAAAAGATGTCGTTTAGGTCGAGGTATGGGCATTTCGAGTATGTGGTGATGCCATTTGGAGTAACAAATGAACCAGCGATATTCATGGATTACATGAATAGAATCTTTCGGCCTTGATTAGATAAGTTTGTCGTTGTCTTCATAGACGACATTCTTATTTACTCTAAGACGGGAGAAGAGCATGCTGACCACCTGAGGGTTGTATTGAAGATACTCAAAGATCACCAGTTGTATAGGAAGTTGTCCAAGTGTGAATTTTGGCTAGAAGAGGTATAATTTCTTGGACATGTCATCACAGCCAAGGGCATTGCAGTGGACCCGGCTAAGATTGAGATGGTGCTTAAGTGGGAAAGGCCTAAGATAGTGACAGAGGTGCGAAGTTTCTTGGGCTTAGCAGGTTATAACAGGAGATTCGTGAAAGGGTTCTCAAAGAAGGTGAACCCTTTGACACATCTTACAAGAGAAGATTAGCCGTTCTCTTGGACTAAACAGTGTGAGGAGTGTTTTGAAGAGATGAAGAGGTGTTTGATTACCGCTCCAGTGCTAGTAATTCCTGATACAAAGAAGATATTTGAAGTGTATTGTGATGCATCATATCAAGGTCTGGGGTGTGTATTGATGCAAGAAAGGAGGCCAGTGGCATATGCTTCTCGTCAACTGAAGATGCATGAGAAAAATTACCCGACTCATGACTTGGAGTTAGCCGCCATTGTGTTTGCTCTTAAGTCTTGGAGGTAGTACCTATACGGGTCTAAATTTTAAGTTTTCAGTGATCACAAAAGCCTGAAATACTTGTTCGATCAGAAGGAGTTAAATATGAGACAGCGCATGTGGATGGAGTACTTGAAGGATTACGACTTTGAATTGCTTTATCACCCAGGCAAGGCAAATGTCGTAGCCGATGCTTTAAGTCGTAAAAAGATGCATATGTCTTGCATGATGGTAAAGGAGTTGGAGTTAATTGAGAAACTCCGAGATATGAATCTAGGAATGTAGTTTGGGGAAGGAGTCATATAATGCAGCTTGTTGAAATTCACTAATGAGTTCTTAGATGAGATACGTGTGGGTCAGGGACATGATATGGAGTTGCAACAATTTATAGGATGGCTGGGTACAGATAAAGGAAAGGACTACCAGATGGGAGCGGACAACATTAGGGTGTGCATGCCTGGGGAACCCTTATTCAAGAGGCAGATTCTGAAGGAGGGTTATCAGAGTCGTCTTAGCTTACACCCCGGTATGACTAAGATGTACAAGGATTTGAAGGAGTCCTTATGGTGGAATGGGATGAAATCGGACGTAGTAAACTTTGTTGCTCAATGTTTAGTATGTCAAAAGGCCAAAATTGAACATCAAAGGCTGGGAGGTACACTGCAACCATTGGAAGTACCTCAGTGGAAGTGGGACAATATCTCTATGGATTTTGTGACACACTTACCAAAATCGACAAGAGGGCATGATTCAGTCTGCGTAATAGTAGACAGACTGACCAAATGTGCGCACTTCTTACCTATAAATCAGAAATGGTCGATGGATAAGCTAGCAGAAACATATATACGGGAGGTGGTAAGATAACATGGGGTGCCAGAAAGCATAGTGTTAGATCGGGATCCGAGATTCACTTCACAGTTTTGGCCATCCTTGCAAACAACCTTTGGTACTCAGCTAAGAATGAGTTCAGCTTATCATCCTCAAATGGATGATCAATTCGAGCGGACTATCCAATCCCTAGAAGTTTTGTTGAGATTTTGTGTGCTGGACCATCTGGGAAATTGGAATGATGTGTTACCCATGGTAGAGTTCACATACAATAATAACTATCATGCTAGTATTAGAATGGCACCGTATGAAGCACTATATGGAAGGAGGTGTAGAACTCCATTGTGTTGGTATCGGGATGGTGAAGCATTTGTACTTGGGCTAGAGTTTCTGCAACAGACGACTAATAAAGTCAAGTTGATTCAGAAACAGATGCGAGCAACTCAAAATAGGCAGAAGTCTTATGCTGATAAGAGGAGATGGCCATTGGAGTTTGAGGAGGGAGATCATGTATTCCTCCGAGTTACTCCAACCACAGGTATCAGAAGGGTTCTTAAATCAAGGAAGTTGACTCCGAGATTTATAGGGCCCTATCACATCACACGGAGAATTGGAACAATGGCGTATGAGATTGCTCTACCCCCTCACCTAGCCAACTTGCATAATGTGTTCCATGCCTCGCAATTGAGGAAATACATTGCAAGCCCAGACCATGTGTTAGAGTCAGATGAGGTGCAAGTGCGAGAGGATCTGACCATACCAGTCGGACCGGTTCGTATACTGGATACACAAGTCAAACAACTTAGGGGCAAGGAGTTAAAGACAGTGAAGGTACTCTAGGATGAGACAACATAGGAGATGACGTGGGAGACGGAGGACGTCATGAGGAGGTCCTACCCTAACTTGTTTTCAGGGTAAGTCTCATTTTCGAGGACGAAAATTCTTTTGAGGTGGGGGGAATGTAAGACATGTGGAAAAACAATTAATTAACTAATAGATGAGGGAGAATGGGACTTTTATGACATTAAATGTTAATTGGTATGACGTGGAAAAGTACTAGCTCAAGTGGTTGAGAGTACTTAATTGTGTGAGAGGACTTGAGTTCAAGTCCTATGTATGCTTTTTGTGTGTTATTTGATTTAATTGTATTTTGATAATATAATTGTGACTAGTGAGTGATGTTATAATCATAGGATTATAATGGTTATCACAAAATCTGAATTGGCTTAATGGTGGAGCTTAAGCCTTATGAGTGAAGGGTCATGGGTTCAAACCTTGAAGGACATAAAGTTGACTTTATTTTTAATAAAATTAGGGTGACTTGAATGTCAAAAGGCAAAGGCAAATCTAGCAGAAGGGGGGGCAGCCAAGAGGGGGCTGGAAACCATTAATTATATAATGATCCTTTAATAGAAATTAAACCCACCATAAAGCCTAATTTCGTTTTAACATTTAAACCCCTAAATTAGACACATATAAAAGGTCATTTTGAGGGAAAAAGAGGGTTTTGGCAGTGCTGTCATTTGGCTTGAGGAATACGAATTCTGAGAGTGTGAGGAGAGAATTGAGTGCTACTGGAAGACTTGAAAGGAAGAATTAGGGGATTGAGAAATTGGACATGAACCCTCAAAGGCTACTAGTTGGTACCAAGATTTCAGGTTAGAGGAGCTGAACCTAATTTTTGTGTTGTTATTTTGGGTGTATGAATTTGATAATTGTATGTCATGGAATTCGTGTGGTTTATGCTGTGATTCAGAATTTGGTTGGTTGAGATTGTGTGCAAAGCCATGTTATGCACTTTTATGATTAGAGTGAGGGTTTTGGGTATTGAATGGGTATAATTGATTAAATGTTGGGTTTTAGTAGTTCCATTGGATGTAAACATATACTGATAGGTTGAGTGTTGATGTGGAATGCTTGGCATTGTATCTGTTGCGTTTTGGGTATGGTTTTGGGTCTTTTCGTGATTGAACAGTGGCGAAACTCTACAACTTTCGCCCAAGCGACTCCTTCTCGCCTAGGCGAGAGTTGCAGGAGTTCATTCAGGGTTTAGGCTCGAGCAATTCGCTCAGGCAATCAAGGTTGAGGTTGAGCGAAACGCAGTCTCGTTCAGGCGAGAATGGCTCGCCTAAGCGAGTTCCAATGAAACCTGGCGAGAAGTTTTGAGTTCTGAGTGATGGATACTCACGCTTAGGCGAAAGTAGCTCGCCCAAGCGAGTGGACGAAGTGGTTTGATGCAAACTTTAAGTCGAATTCTCGTTCAGGCGAGGTCTATGTGTTTTTTGGGCGCAAGTATGACTCGCTCAGGCGAGAAGAGCTCGCCTCAGCGAGATGAAGTGATGAAGCCATTGCTTCACGCTTGCTCAGGCGAGATGGGGTGGCTTAAGCGAGGTTGACTGGCTAGCCTGGGCGAAGAGCTCTAGCTTAAGCGAGTATACTACGAGTTTCATGCTTGTGTGCTTAAGCGAGTATACTACGAGTTTCATGCTTGTGTACGACGTAGGACTGTTTGATTGTGAGTTTCTAAAGTGTAGGAATTATATGCTTGTGTTTGTGGTGTTTGGGCTTGAAGGACTAAGTCCAATATGGGTCTGGGATGTGCTTTATGGTTGGGACGCATGATGGGCTTTATGGAACTGTGTAGTTCCCGTCGGCTGCTAAGTGGCGAGGAGTCCTTAGTATGGTGATTACATGCGTCGGGGGCACGATGGGCAAGGAACTGTTATGTTCTCGTTGGCCGCTATTGGCCGAGGAGTCCATAGTATGGTGATTGCGTGTGTGCCATGGTCCAAGCGAGGGAGGCTTGGATGTTTTACTACAGACGAGGAGTCTGTGGGGCAGGACTATGAGCGGGATAGGCTCGTAGGGTTGGACCACGAATGGGTTGGTTTCGTGGGAGCACAGTGAAGTCCCAAGACCTAGTTCATGCATATGAATCATGAAGGACCATGAGATCAGGGATGGGTAATTTTGAAAATAATGAAATACTCTCATGACGTTATTTCTTTTGGATGGATGTCATATTTATTTTATATATATATAT
>Ga0214544_1001623_pt1 | contig 47208 bp, 35 predicted proteins | sample CNSS3metaG_FD_160074 | JGI IMG/M metagenome (GOLD analysis project Ga0214544, IMG submission 160074) | Root nodule microbial communities from cowpea collected in UCLA plant growth center, Los Angeles, California, USA - CNSS3 | ecosystem: Host-associated > Plants > Roots > Nodule | place: USA...
TATATATATGATAAATACACCAAAGGAAATCTTTCCTTTGATTTCATAACACATGGCCACCACCATGTTAACCGTGTTCTACGTCTTCAGATGAGTACTTCGAGATGTCTTGTTGCCACACCTACCAACCATAACTGGTAGAGCACCTGCAGGAAACTATGCTACAGACCATACTCCGTGACGCTAGGTGGAGTTCCCAATACTAATAACATTTGTAACGTCCCAAGACTACCAAACTCATCTGTCTAATACTGAAGAGGGATATCTAATTGAACCATCCGTACACGCCACAACGTGCACACTCACACCGGCAACACTCGCTAACTCGAGCCACAACTCAAGAGTTCCTCATTTTCATCTGCCATCTTGAGTCACAACTCAAGAGATGTCATTCTGAGCCACAATTCAAGGTATGCCACGTGCTTAACCCCTATCCCGTGCCACAACTCAAGGGATACGTTCTGAGCCACAACTCTAGGAACACCAGCAAGCCAACCTTTGAAGTATCATCAAAGCCTTGTAGACCACGCATACCCAAAATAGGCACAGCACCTTTGCCTCACAATATCGCCTAGCGCAGTATTCGAGTCGCTAGGCGCACCACACTTACAGACCGCCTGGCGGGGGACACGTACCGCCAAGCGCCTCTACACGTCATGCCTCTGCAGGTATCGCCTGGCAGGACTGCCTTCACCGCTAGGTGCCACACTTCCTTATTACTTTCTAGAATCGCCACCATCGCTTGTCGACTCCTACACTCCCGCTAGGCGCCACACTAGTACTTGCATAGTACTGGTGCTGGTTTGGATTCAAGCACCATTGGTTCTCATCCTTACTCACATAGTCACTCAACAAGTCCAATTATCATATCTTTGCTCAATAAGAGTGTCTAGTACATTACCACCATCATAATTACAACCTAAAGAATTTCTTAATTCAAAATGTATCATTAAGATACTTAGCCAAACATAACCTTAAATTAATTCAATGCTTTATACCAATGATATAAACCCAACATCACAGCTAATTAAGAACACTATTGGTACCACTCAAGTCATAATATGATCTGATTTATCTCAGAACTTTGGCCTATCCGATGGCTTAACAAATTCATGCCTATCCACCTAATTTCTTATGTATGTATGTATTCCTGAACTCTTACCTCTCACATCACCAATCATTACCAAGACTTACTTATTTTATCTAACCAATCCCCCATAGTGACTATTCCTCATTACTTAAAGTCCTCCAATTACCAATATATCACCATTAAATCTTAGTAATATTTATCACAAGTTTTCAACTTAGGTCGATCCCTATAATACTCCCAGCTCCTAAAATCATACTTCATAAGACCCTGATTAGTTTCCAACCACCATAGTACATCCAAACCCACAAAGCCCACAACTCTAGTATAGCGCCTGGCGGCAAACTGGGTGACGCCAAGCAATTCCTGCAATTCCAAAAACTCATAACCTCTCGCTGCACCTGCGAATCTTAACTGTTGACATGAGAAGCCAAGATGGTATGCTTCTTGAAGATTTGATGAAGATTTAACGAAGCCCTTTTAACTATCTTGAAGCCATTACCGTTGGAATGAAGCCTACATTGATGAAAGAAAAGGAGATTTGATGGTATTCATGTTGATCAAGGCTGGAACATATGCTCTCCACATAGTTACATCATGAAGAAAGTGTATTTGAAATTTGTAATTCATATTGTAGACCTCGTAGCATTAATTAGATGTATTTGGTCTTAGGTGTGTCTTTTAATCTGTTGAATGGTTTTTTAACAAGTTAAAAGGTTGGATGCAGTAGTCTTAAACTGCAACAAATTCAATCAATTGATTTATTTTTTAATCGACTGATTTCACTTAAGTCAAGTGAAATCAATCGATTGATTTGAAAATCAACCGGTTGAATTTTGTAACAATTTGAATATAAAGGGTGTGATTTTCGAAAGAGAGGTTTGCTGATCATTTTTTAGCACAAAATTCTTCGGGAAACTCGTGGAAACTCTCTCCTTTGTGATCATACAGTTTGCAGCAGTTGAAGATTATCTTGGATCAATTCTTGGAGCTTTTGGCTTGGTTTGAAGCTTGGAGAAAGTGGTTTGTGGTAGGCTTGGTTGTGCTACCACTAAGGTTTGATCTTTGTCAAGCTTTGTGTGTGTGCCTAGTGGTTTTCCAGGTCTGCAAGAGGGTTCTTGTTGTGCTGGTGTGACTCTTGTGTGATTAAAGAGTCTTTTGTGTGGTTTTTGCATATTTTGAGAGTGTAAGAGTGGATACTTTGTAAATCTTTTGAAATAGTGCAAAGTCAAGCTTAGGTTGCCTTGACAAACTAGATGTAGCTCTGGTTTGAGTGAACTAGTATAAAAATCTCGTGGTCTCCTCTCTTCTCTAACCTTTCTCTCTTTCATATTCATTTTAAAGTTTAAAGAACTTGTGTTTTAATCATTTTTTTCATGTTCTTGCATGTTTTCATGACATCTGCAGCATTCAGCATGTTTGCATAATCATTTAGAACCTGTCTTGATCATTATTGTGCCCTGTTCCTAGTTTAAAACTCAAATCTGCATTTCTACATGTTTTCTTGTATTTTGGTCGACTATTTTTTTGTTTCAAACGGTTGATTATGCTAGAACATAATTTGTTTAGTAAAATCAATCGATTAACTCTATTTTTGACCGATTGAAAGTATACAGTTCAGTAGTGTTTGTATCCTAACTTGGTGATCTAATTGATTCAATTAAAGGTGGCTTTTAGCTTTCAAAGATAGCCTAAATTTTTAACTAGCCAATTCAATCCCCCCTTCTTGGCATGTCAACCATTTCAAAACTGACAATTGGTATCTAGAGCTAGGTACTTGAAATTTGCTCAAGTAAGGTCCTAAATTTTTTTTTGAACTACTTGAAATGGCTGAAAACAAGTTACCCTTTGCTGAAGGTGCCTCAATTCATAGACCCCCTATTTTTAGTGGTATTAATTACCAATTTTGGAAAATTAAGATGAAAATCATTATTGAATCAATAGATCAAGGGATATGGGATGTAATCGTAAATGAACCATATACTCCGAAGCATATTGTTGATAATGTGCAGGTTGATAACCCATGGACTAAATGGACCAAGGAAGAAAGGAGAAGAGCCCAATATGATTGCAATGAAAAGAATATATCCTCACTTCATCTCTCAACATGGATGAGTTTTTCCGTGTTTCACAATACAAGAGTGCCAAGGAAATGTGGGAGGTTCTTGAAATGACTCATGCAGGAACCAATGATGTTAAGAGAGCAAGGAAACATGCCTTAATTCAAGAGTATGAGCTATTCAAGATGAAACAAAGAGAATCTATAACAGATGTGCAAAAGAGATTCACTCACATAGTTAACCATCTCATGGGTTTGGGTAAGGAATTTGATAAAGAAGAGTTAAACATCAAGGTGCTAAAATGTCTTGATAGATCTTGGCAACTAAAGGTCACGATTATCTCAGAAACAAGAGATCTACAGCTGCATTGTTTGGCAAGCTTAGGGAGCATGAGATTGAGATGCAAAGGCTTAATGAGCTTGAGTCAAGTGAGAAAAAGGTAAGGAACATAACCTTGAAGACTAACACCAAGAAGAATGAGGAACCCGAGGATGAGGTGGTTGAATCAAGGGAAAGTGAGAACTTGAATCTCCTTGTCAAAAGGTTTGGTAAGTATCTTAAAAGGAAAGGTAGCAAAGGTAATCGCAAGAGGTATACTTCCAAACATAATGAATCAAACTCTTCTAATTTTACTTGTTATAACTGTGGAAAACAAGGACATATCAAAATTGAATGTCCAAATGCTAACAAAGAAAAGGAGAAGAGTGTTGATAGGTAATGGAAAGTCACGTGCATACATTGCATGGAAAGTCAATGATGATTCAACAACAAGTAGTTCCTCACAAGATGAGAGTGAAAAAGCTACAGACAACAACTTGCTCAAGGATTGGATCTAGCGTAAAGGTTTGTCAAAGGACAACATCTTAGGTGATATCAAACAAGGAGTATCTACTAGACGTAGGATTGTATTGTGAACATGTTGCTTTTGTATCTCAAATTGAACCTAAAAATGTGAATGATTCTTTGAATGATAGTAATTGGATTGTTGCTATGCAAGATGAACTCAACCAATTCACAAGAAATGATGTGTGGTTTCTAGTGCCTAAAATTGATGATATGAATATAATTGGAAGTAAATGGGTTTTTAGAAACAAAATGGATGAAGATGGTAATATTGTAAGGAACAAAGCTAGACTAGTTGCTAAAGGATATAATCAAGAAGAAGGCATTGACTTTGATGAAACTTATGCACTTGTAGCTAGGCTAGAAGCTGTGAGATTACTCTTAGCGTATGTTTGCATGTGTAACTTTAAATTGCATCAAATGGATGTGAAAAGTGCATTCTTGAATGGTTTGCTAAATGAAGAAGTGTATGTATCACAACGTCCTGGATTTGAGGATCATCTCTATCCTAACCATGTTTTAAAATTGAAAAAGGCCTTATATGGTTTGAAATAAGCACCATGATAGTGATATGAAAGGCTAAGCAATTTTCTCTTATCAAAAGGTAATGCTAGAGGTGTAGTGGATAAAACACTCTTCATTAGAAAACATGAAAATGATGTTATAATTGTTCAAGTGTATGTTGATGATATCATCTTTGGTTCAAATAACAACACATTGTGTGAAGAGTTTGTTGCAGCTATGCAGGGAGAATTTGAGATGTCCATGATGGGTGAGCTTACCTACTTTCTAGGGCTCAGGTCAAGCAACTCAAGCATGGAACATTTTTAAATCAATCAAAATACTATTTTGACTTGTTGAAAAAGTTCAAAATGGAGGATTGCAAGGAAGCTGCCACTCTAATTGCAACAAAATTTCTTATGGATGCAGATGAGGCTGGCCAACCAATGGATTCAACAAAATATAGAGGGTTGATTGGGTCTTTGCTCTATCTTACCGCAAGTAGGCTAGATATTACACTTAAAGGAACAAAAAGGATTCTAAAGTACCTTAAAGGAACAAACAATGTTGGTTTATGGTATCCATGTAATTCTAACATAACTCTTAGTGGCTTTTCAGATTTTGATTATGCAGGGTGCAAATTGGATAGGAAAAGCACAAGTGGTACTTGCCATTTACTTGGATCAAGTCTAATCTAATGGAATAGCAAAAAGTAAGCATGTGTGGCACTCTCCACTACTGAAGCTGAGTATATTGTTGTTGGACATGGTTGTGCATAAATCATATGGTTGAAGCATCAACTTTTGGTCTATGGTGTAAGGCTAAGCAAGGTACCTTTGTATTGTGATAATACTAGTGCAATCAACTTAACCAAGGATCCAATACAACATTCTAAAACCAAACATATAGAGATTAAACATCATTTCATTTGTGATCATGTTCAAAAGGGTGATTGTGAAATTCAATTTGTTAAAATTGAACATCAATTGGCTGATTTGTTTACCAAACCATTGGCTAGAGATAGGTTTAACAAGCTAAGAACTGAACTACGCATATTAGACATCAAGAGTGTGGTATGATGTGTTTTTAGCATGTTAATCTTATGTATTCATGCATTGGTTTCATAAAAATCAAGTGTTGTATGCAAAAATTGAAAACTATCATATTTAACCTGTTGATTTTTAATTTCAACGTGTTGATTTCACTTAAATCTGCCTCTGTTTGCACAAATCATGATATGTCACCCTGTTGATTCTGTTTTTCAACGTGTTTATTTCACTTAAACTGCCACTAAATGATGAAAGTTTGATCTGCTATGATTTTTAATCTGCTATTTTCACAATTCAATATATTGATTTCATTAAAACTGAATCTGGATAAATGAAGTTCAATTTTATGATTTTCAATTGATTGATTTTCAAAATCAGTCAGCTGATTTCACTTAAACAGATTCTAGTTTTAATCTCTGATGCTCTGATGTTGCTTTAATTAACTGATTCTGCTTTTCAATGTGTTGATTTTACTTAAACTGTGGATTTACTCACGAATTGACTTGTAAAGCTGACCTAGTCAAAGAAAGCATGTTTTTGTTAGGTACTATCTACTCCTAACAATTATTTCATCAGCCATGTGTTGCTTTTACTGATTTGTTTGACCAAAAAGCATGTGTAGTGTACAATTCTAATGTGCATGCAACTCACATGATCTGAACTGATTTATTCACTCATAAAAACACATTGAAAGATACTGTTTTGGACTGCATTAATTTGGTTTGGGTAACCTAAAATGAATTAATTAGGAAAATCGGCTTGATTTAATCGACTATTTCTAAAAATCAGTCTGTTCAATTATAAATACTATACTTGTATTGCTGCATTTGCATCATACTTCTCTTAGAAATAGGCATACCCACGCTCATCATGCCTCGTCGTCAACAAAGAGCAACTCAATCTGATGACGAGCAACTCAATGCTGGTGTTGTAGTTGGTGGTGCACATGACCATGAAGTTAGCCCAAGTGGTGCAAATCAAGAGGAAGAACCAACTGCTGGATCCATGGACTTAATTCCCTACAACCCTCGAAAGGATAGAGGCCCTGTGTACTAACATTTTGAGAGGTTGGTGTTGAACCAGTTGCATGAGCTCAATGTGTCCCAACATGCACATCACAATTATTGCAATGAGAGATTCAATGCATGGCCAAATCCATGATATCCATGACATGTTGAACTCATTCCAGACCAGAAATGATCCTCAGGATGACTGAGTGTGTTGGTTGTTTAGGATCATGCATTGCATCCATGTTTGTGCTTTTTCAGTTTGTGCTCTGTCAGTTTCAGTTAGTTGTTTTTATTTTTAGTCGACTAGTTGTATCAGCTTTATGCATTTGTTCTCTATTTTCAGTTTCTGTTGGTTGTATTATGTTCCAGTATTAATGAAAGGATATGCAATGTTTGTTCTCTTTATGCATTTGTTCTTTTTTATGAATCCAAAGGGGGAGAAAAATTGGAAAATGGAAAATTGATCACATTGAACTAAGTAGGAGCATTAAAATTGGAATCAATAATCAAATCTGAATTTGAACCCATATTATTGATAGGGGGAGCATGTGCATATTTGTGTGCTTGCTAGCTTGTGTGTATTGCTACTGTCAATATTTTTCAGGTTCATAAGTTTCAAGCTAAGGTGTCACTTCATCAATTTAATGGTATCCAACAAATGAAAGTAATTTGCAATGGAAGATAGAAGAAGTTAGATAGAGGAAGATAGAGGTTGACTTCATCAAATCAAAGGGAGATGGTTCACATGAGAAGCCAAGGTGGTATGCTTCTTGAAGATTTGATGAAGATTTAATGGAGCCCTTTTGAACTATCTTGAAGCCATTACCATTGGAATAAAGCCTACATTAATGAAGGAAAGGAGATTTGACGGTATTCATGTTGATCAAGGTTGGAACGTGTGTTCTCCACATAGTTACATCATGAAGAAAATGTATTTGAAGTTTGTAATTCATAGTGTAGACCTTGTAGCATTAGTTAGATGTATTTAGTCTTATGTGTGTCTTTTAATTTGTTGAATGGTTTTTCAACAGGTAAAAATGTTTGTTTTAATTTGTTGAATGGTTTTTTAACAGGTTAAAAGATTGGCTGCAGTAGTCTTAAACTTCAACAAATTCAATCAGTTCATTTATTTTTTAATCGACTGATTTCACTTAAGTCAAGTGAAATCAACTAATTGATTTGGAAATCAACCTGTTAAATTTCGTAACAGTTTAACTACAAAGGCTGTGATTTTCGAAAGAGAGGTTTGCTGATCATTTTTTGTATGAAATTGTTCCGGAAACTCTTTCCTTCGTGATGATATAGTTTGCAGCAGTTGAAGATTGATCTTGGATCAATTCTTGGAGCTTTTGACTTGGTTAGAAGCTTGGAGAAAGTGGTTTGTGGTAGGCTGGGTTGTGCTACCACTAAGATTTAATCTTTGTCAAGCTTTGTGTGTGTGCCTGGTGGTTTTCCAAGTCTACAAGAGGGTTATTGTTGTGCTGGTGTGACTCCTGTGTGATTCAAGAGTCTCTTGTGTGGTTTTTGAATATTTTGAAAGTGTGAGGATGAATACTTTGTAAATATTTTGCAATAGTGCAAGGTCAAGCCCAAGTTGCCTTGATAAACTGAATGTAGCTCAGGTTTGAGTGAACCAGTATAAAAATCTTATGGTCTCCTATCTTCGCTAACCTTTCTCTCTTGCATATTCATTTTAAAGTTTAAAGAACTTGTGTTTTAATCATCTTTTCATGTTCTTGCATGTTTTCATGACATCTGGAGCATTGACCACGTTTGCATAATCATTTAGAACCTATCTTGATCATTCTTGTGCATTGTTTCTAGTTTAAAACTCGAATATGCATTTTTGCATTTTTCTCAGTATTTTAGTCGACTATTTTTCTGTTTCAATCGGTTGATTATACCTTAATAGAATCTGTTTAGTAAAATCAATTGATTAACTTTGTTTTTTACCGATTCAAATTATACAGTTCAGTAGTGTTTGCATCCTAACTTGGTGATCTAATTGGATTCAATTAAAGGTGGTTTTTAGCTTTCAAAGATAGCCTAAATTTTTAACTAGCCAATTCAACCCCCCCCCCCTTTCTTGGCATTTCAACCATTTCAAAACTAACATTAACAACCCTAAAAATTCTGGTTTTAATCGAAATTACGACCCAATAGGTTGCACTCACATGTTTAGAGTCACGATCCATTCCTAAAACTCCAATATACGATATTTAATTAACAATTACCACTTAATTTCGTGCAACTTTGAGAATCCTCAATTGTCAACTCTAAAATTCACATTCATACAATTTTCCCCCAATTAATATCCAATTACAGCGTAATTACAACAATTCTCAATCCTCAACAATCAATACATATATGAATTCCATTTTTCCTCGATTAGAGTCATTCTAGAACCCCAAAAACATCAAAATCGAACCAAAATTGGTTCCCGTCGCCTGGCAATTCAATAAAACCAAAAAAATTGGGTACATAGGGATGTGTCGCCTAGCAGCACATTGCTTGCCGCTAGGCGGTTCCTCGCAAGAACCCATAAGCCATCAACAAATGCATGAGTCCGCCTAGTGGCAGTTCATCGTCCGCTAGGAGGTTTCTGGAAATTTTCTAGAAACACAAGTTTACACATAATCATCATAGTTCAAGCTATCAACAATCATTCAAATGCAAGTATAATAACATGAATTAGAATAACAGAGTCCAGCTCACCTAACTTGGATTCCTTTGCTTAGAAATTTGAAATTTGGAGAGTTCCCTTGATCACCAATGGCCTCCCTTTAACTCTCTTCCAATTCAGTTCCTTTGTTGCACTCAATCCTCACATTTTTCCTCTGAAATATCACTCCTCACCATTCAACCTATTCATGTTTTATGAAAATTCTTATAATTCTAAGATTATATTATCACTCAACATGATCAAGCATATTGTTAAAATAATAAACAATTAAATAACACTTAAATGGCATACTTATGACTTGAACCCGAGTCCTCTCACACAATCAAGTACTCTCAACCACTTGAGCTAGTACTTTTCCGCGTCATATCAATCAATATTTAATGTCATAAAGGCTCTCACTACCCCCATTTATTAATTATTTAATTAATTAAATTTCATGAGTCTTACATAGGGTGCATTGTCATATATTTTACATTGCTTGTTGTGTTAGTCTTGGTATGGGATATGCTTGACCGTATTCATCATTGTTGATGGAACACGTGGTTAATATGAGCGGGGAGATTCATATTAGTGATACTCTCGTGTGAGGATACGAGCAGGGAGGTTCGTATATTCCGTGCTCACACTTGAAAGTAGTTGCGAGTGGGAAGATTTGTACCTGGATGAATCACACTTGTTGGACTACGAGTAGGGAGGTTCGTAGAGTTGAACCATGAGCGGAGAGGTTCGTTGAAGCATTGGAATCCATAAGACCAGCTTGAGTATGTACCTTGTATAGCGCAGTGTGCTTTCCTTAATTTCGCTTTGATGTGTTGAGATGTGGACTTGCACCAGGAGATGTTTGATAGTGTCATGAGCGGGTAGGTTCATGACTGATGATGAAAACGTGATAATATGAGCGGGGAGGTTCATATTGTGATGCTCTCGTGTGAAGATACGAGCAGTGAGGTTCGTATGTTCCATGCTCACACTTAAGGGCTGCTGCGAGCGGGGAGGTTCCTGGTTGTTGGATCACGTGTGTTGGACTACAGGCAGGAAAGTTCGTAGAGTTGGACTACGAGCGCGGAGGTTTGTAGAGGTTGGACCACGAACGGCCAGGTTCGTGGAAGCATGATATATCCTGGGTCGATGGCCAAGTAATTGTATAGGTAAATTGATTAGTAGTTTCATTTGTATAATGAGCCGATGATCTGAAATCCTTGGGTATCGATTGTTAAGATTAAGCAATTTAGATGGAATAAAGTAGTTTGGGGTGAATCTCTATTTTTATTAATTTTATATTTGTATTATCATGAGCTCACCCTTTTTGTGTGTTTGGCAATGATCGTGTGACTTGTCACACGGGAGCAGATGATGTTTTAGGTGATGTTGGTGAGGCATAGAGCCGGAGAGGTGCTAGCATGGAAAAGCTTTTTATGGAAGTTTACTATCATTATATTTTTAGATTTTTGTAAAGTGTATTTTTACTAGAATAATAACTAGTATGGATTATTGGAACACTGTGGTTTAATGGGATAATTTTAATAAATGTTTAAAATTTCCCGTGGTTTTGGGAAAGACAATAGTAATAAATGAGAGTTTATATTTATTTCTATTTTATTTTATTTAAATTAGTAATATTCGGCTGGCATGTTACACATCACGTGTCCATCGTTGTCGTCGTCGCTACTTCACGCGTTCACCATTGTCGCCCTTGCTTTTTTGGGAAGAGGGAGGCCATTGGATCACCCGTCCTCCACTAGTTAGTGTTTTTCTTTTGTTTTTTTTTTTGCATTTTTTTGGGTTTTGGATGCGTTGTTCATGTTTCCTTGTTGTTAGGATTTAAGTTAGTGTAAGAATTAATTTTTTTGTGATTTTGAATAAGTTTGTGTCTTCGCTTGGGTGCTTTGTTCGTAATGTTTGTAAAATTTGGGTCTTTTTACTGTCATTGATATAGGTATTGTGGCATTAATATCCTAGTATTGTTGCATTGGTTGAGATTATGCAACTTTTCAAAGTGCCTAGGATTGCATTCTCTGTTGTTGCTCGTATTCCACGCTCCCTGGTTCCTATTTTTATCTTCAAAAATTATTTGGAATAAGCCTATATTTATTTTTGTGTATTTTTGATAAGTGATTTATTATATTAATTTATGGAATTATTAATATTAATGCTTAAATATATTGATTTATTTATTATGATTTGAAATTATTGTTGCATTGTGTTAGCCATAGTTGAACTAATTTATTGAAATTTTGTACAGGTTCAACTAATTCATACAATGAATTTTATGTTATAGGAAAAGAGGACAAAAGCCCAAGGAGTAAGTGCTCAAAATAGTAACTCACACTTATTGTGTCGTGGTGGGTATAGAAAGTTTGAAGAAAAGATATTGATGGAAAAAGAAAAGTCTAGGCCCCCACATTCTGAAGGTGATTGTCCCGAGCCTCCTTCACCACCATCCCGTCATGAAAAGTAGAAGTTAGCCCGTCTACGGTCATCAAATTTCTAAACAAATTGTAAGATTTAACTTTTCTTTAAACAATAATAGAATTTTATAAGATTAGATTTTATTTTTCATTTGTTATGTTGTAGGATTCCTTGGTTGAGTAGAGCTCCCAAGGAATTTTCACTCTAGAAGGTCTTCATGAACTTCTTGCTACTGTAATTGGATGACTTGAGCACCTTGGACTGTGTGTGCTTATCCGATCAAGAGTCGGCATTCACTCATATTTTGGTGACTCTTTTCATCAATCTTCATGGACACACAATGCTAAGTATGAAGACACTACAAGAAAATCATGTATTACCGTCGGCAATATCTGTCCATAAATGTTCATATCCGCGGTAAACGATAATTTTGCCCAGATTTTTGACGGGTAAATTCTATCGGTAACCAGCTTGTCTGTAAAATTAACCGATGGATCTCGTGTCTATCAATAATTATTGGCAAATACATGCATCGGTAAAGCGATTGCAACCTTTACCGACAGATACATCCGGTAATATCACATGTAAATAATGATCAAACTGCCAAATCTACTTTATGTAAGACCCGTTAAATTTAAATGATTAAATAAATAATTATTTAATTAAAGCGAGTGAGAGAAACCTTTATGGCATTAAATGTTAATATATAGGACGTGGAAAAGTGCTGGCTCATATGGTTTAGAGTACTTTGATTGTGTGAGAGGACTTGGGTTCGAGTCCTATGTCTAAATATGAGAAATTTTAGATGAATATGGTATATAGGGATTAAGGAAGGTTAAAGATAGAAAAGGGGGAGAAGTGAGATAATGAAATGGATGTCATAAATGTTTTGTTGTATGTGCTAAGATATATTCCAGGAAGCATGCTAAATTGGTAAAATGAGAAGTTGGAATTGCATGGGCATTATTGTTAGAGAGATGGTATGCAAATAAATGAGAACAAAATGCTAAATGCAATGTGTGAATTTCAATTCAGTTTTATGAATGTGTAGGGATGTATGAAAATTATGCTTATTGGGTGTTGTAGTTAATATGCTATATTGTTTTTGTTATTTTAAGAAGTTTGTGCGACATTGGTAATTACAATTTACATGATTTAAAAGGTGTGTATGATATTCTAGTAATAGAACTATGCTTCGTGTGTCCTAATTGTTCTATAAGTTGGTGTGTGGTATGATTTAAGATCCAGTGGGATCTGTTTTAAGTGCCAAAAACCAGTAGCATTGCGCTACTGGTATGGCTCCTGGCGGCAAAAGCGAGCCGCCAGGCGGACGAAAACAAATTAGTGGCAGTGGCCACTGTTGATGCTTGGCGCCTGGCGGTAGGGGGAGTTCCGCCAGGCGGGATGGTATAACAGAGATCCCAAAGGTGCAATGACGCCTAGCGGCACGAGGAGGAAGCACCAGGCGGTGGCGGCGAGTGGCGCCCGGCGGCCTGGTGGAGTCTGCCCAGCGGTGACGGTGCAGTGATGATGCTGCAGGCGCGTGGCGCCTGGCGGTGTGTGATGCCCGCCAGGCGGTCTGAACCCAGTGTTTGCTTGGCGACGTGAGATGCGCGCCAAGCGGTTTTAGTTCAGTGATGGTGCACGAGGAAAGGTTTCTATACAGCTTTAGGTGATGTTCGTGATGCGAGACTTTGATTGGGGGTCTAGTTACGAGTGTAACCCGTATTGGAGTAACACGTGACCACTCTAGGATGTAGCCTGGTGGTTTAGGAAGTCCAGTGGAGTGTGCGAGTTGTGGCTCGTACGGTGAGGTTCGGATGATTGCCCTCTTCAGAGTATTCTGATAGAGTTTTGGTAGTCTAGAATAGCTACAAACATTATGTTTGTTTCGGGGAGCTCCACTTGGTGTCACGGTGAGATGTTGTGGCAAGGTTATTCCCACGTGTGGACGATCAGGTGGTGGCCTGTAGTCGGAGGGGCGGGTGGACACTCATACAGCAAAGATCGATCATTGTTCTCACCTAAAGGGTATAAAGATGATAGACGTCTAAAGGCAAGTATTGAAAGTGAAGTAGTAAAAGAAAAGGGAGAAGAGTACTAACTGGGTTTACATTTGTTAATATGGTATTTACTTTGATATTGTTGATTTTATTTAAATGAGCTCACCCTATCTGTGTGCGTGTGGCGATGATCATGTAACTTGTTACATGGGAGCAGATGTTGATGCAGGTGAGCAGGCAAACGCTTAAAGACGGAGTGGGGATGTCCCAAGGATTTTGTTACCACTAGTTTTCATGATTGGACTATGGTTTTATTGTAATAATTACATAGACGATTTTACTTGTATTATGTAGTGATACGAATTATTTTATTTATATTGGCGCGTTGAACATCGAGATTTAAATGTTTTTCCTGCGCTTTTGGGAATTGATGATAAATAAATGAGGTTGTTATTTTATTTATATTTTTTATTTATTTTAATAAGTAATTTCCGGCTAGGACGTTACATTTGGTATCAGAGCCGTGATTTCAATGATTTCATGGGGTCTTTGGGGAGTGAGCGTATCGTGATGACATGTGTATCTGTTGTTTTGTCTTACTATGAAATTGAAATATAAATTGTTTGATTTATCAGTTAATATGTGGTGCATTCAGGCTATGGTAAATAGGAGGAGAAGAAATGAGGTTGGCGCTGACGAGATCGCACAGGCGATCCATAGGATGGTGGACGCTATGCAGCCTGTGGCGGCACAACCCAGGGCCATAGTACCACTAGCGAGACCAATGACTATGGAGGATGTGCTGAAGCATAAGTCGTCGAAGTTCAATGGTAAAGCTACTCCTGATGAGGCTGATGCTTGGCTTAGGGAGTGTAAGAAAATATTCAAAGTGCTGGCGTGTACTGAAGCACAACAATTGAGCTTTGCCACGTTCCTGCTAGTGGGTGATGTAGAGTACTGGTGGACGAGGATGCAGCAGTAGATGCAGACCCGTCAGGAGGAGGTGACCTAGACGAGTTTCAGAACCAGATTTCTGGAAAAGTATTTTCCAGACTCAGCCAAGCATGCACTGGAGGCGGAGTTCCTCACATTACAGCAGGGGAATCAACCTGTGCAGACCTATATTGATCGCTTTGAGTACTTGGCGAGGTTTTACTCGTAGGCGATCATAGAGGAATGGCGCTGTCGTAAGTTTGAGGGAGGCTTGAGGCACGAGCTGCGTAGAGTCCTGGTGCCATTGCGGATCTAGGAGTTTCCAGTTCTGGTGGAGCAGGCCAGGACCGTAGAGGAGCTGGAGATTGGACCCAAACAGAAGAAGACACCATACAACAGGCCGTAGTCTTCCTCCTCAGGGCTGCGATGTTATAATTGTGGTGGCCCACACCTTCGTAGGAACTGTACGAAGGCGGCGGGCAGTTCAGGTGTTGGCACGGAGAACGTGAAATGTTAAAAGTGTGAGAAGATGGGACACTATGCCAGTCAGTGTCCTACTAAGAAGACGGCTGGAGGAGTAACACCGCAGCAAAAAACCCCAGAAGGCGTTAGCCGATCGACCCCGAGCTGCGGGAAGAGTGTTTTTGTTCAGTTCGATTCAGGTGCTACTCACTCATTCATCTCCCAAGAGTGTGTGAGTAGGCTTGGACTAGTAGCTCGTGATTTGGGGTGTGAGCTGGCAGTCTCGACACCTGCATCAGGGCAAGTATCCACAATCTGGCATGTTCCGATTGTGTTATTGAGGTGGCAGGGCACATGTTCAAGGTGAACCTCATTTACTTGCCATTGGAGGGATTGGACGTGATACTCGGATGGACTGGCTGTCGGACAATCGCGTCATGATTGATTGCGGACGACGCAATGTGGTATTTCCTGAGAATGATGGGCTACCTTTAATCTCCACCTGTGAGGTAGTACAGGAGGCAACTGGTGGATCTTTTTGTTATGTGATAATGGTGCAGCCGGAGAAGAGAAGTGCAGTTGATCTGGTTAGAAGCATACCGGTAGTGGGAGAATACGTCGATGTGTTTCCAGATGAGGTGCCTGGATTACCACCCAGCAGGGATGTAGATTTCGCTATAGATCTCGTCCCTGGAGCTGGGCCAGTATCAATGGCTCCATATAGAATGGCCCCGGCAGAGTTGGCCGAATTGAAGAGGCAGATTGAGGATTTATTAGAAAAGAAGTTCATACGACCAAGAGCGTCCCCGTGGGGGCCCCAGTGCTGCTAGTTAAGAAAAAACATGGAAGCTCCCGACTCTGTGTGGACTATCATCAGCTGAATAAATTTACGATCAAAAATAAATATCAGCTGCCCAGAACAGAGGACTTACTAGACCAGTTGAGAGGAGCAGGGGTATTTTCAAAGATTGATCTGCGATCGGGGTATCATCAAATCCTGGTGAAACCAAAAGATGTTCAGAAGACTGCATTCCGGTCGCGTTATGGGCATTATGAATATGTAGTGATGCCCTTTGGAGTGACCAATGCCCCGGCGATATTCATTGATTACATGAATAGGATTTTCAGACCTTGGTTAGATAAGTTTGTCGTTGTATTCATAGACGTCATTCTTATTTACTCCAAGAACCGGGAGGACCATGAACAACATCTGCGTGTGGTGTTAGATGTGCTTAGGGAGCATCAACTGTATGGGAAATTGTCCAAATGTGAGTTTTGGCTGAAAGAGGTGTAGTTCCTTGGCCATGTGATCTCGGCTCAGGGTATTGCAGTGGACCCGACAAAGGTAGAGACAATGATGAATTGGGAGAGACCTCAAACAGTATCAGAGGTGAGGAGCTTTCTAGGGTTGGCTGGGTATTATTGGAGATTCGTGGAGGGATTTTCGAAATAAAGATTAGCCTTTCGCCTAGACGGATAGTTGTGAGAGGTGTTTTGAAGAGATGAAGATAAGGTTGACCACAACTCTTGTCTTGGCCATTCCTGATACAGCTAGGACTTTCGAAGTATACTACGATGCTTCATATCAAGGGTTGGGTTATGTACTGATGCAGGAGAAGCGTCCACTAGCTTATGCGTCTCGGCAATTGAAAGTGCATGAGAAGAATTACCCGACGCATGACTTGGAACTAGCTACAGTAGTGTTCGCTCTAAAGACTTGGCGACATTATTTGTATGGTTCCCAATTTCAGGTGTACAGTGACCACAAGAGCTTGAAGTACTTGTTCGATCAGAAAGAATTGAACATGAGGCAACGCAGATGGATGGAGTATCTAAAAGATTATGACTTCGAGTTGTTGTATCACCCTGGTAAAGCAAATGTGGTTGCATATGCTTTGAGCAGAAAGAGGGTGCACGTATCGGCCTTGATGATAAAAGAGCTAGAGCTTATTGAGCAGTTGCGAGATATGAACTTGGGGTTACACACCGAGGCAGATTATATACGGTGTAGTATGCTGCGAATTACTAATGAATTTCTGGATGAGGTTAGGGTGGATCAGGGAAAGGATTCCGAGCTACAGTAGATCATCACTGAGTTGGGCACCGAGAAGAGAAAAGATTTCAAGATGGGTAATGATGGCATCCTACGGTTCAGAGAAAGTGTATGTGTACCCAGGAGTCGGGTACTGAGAAAGATGCTCTTAGAGGAAGGCCATAAAAGTCGTCTTAGCATACATCCAGGTATGACTAAGATGTATAAAGACTTGAAAGCGACATTCTGGTGGACGGGCATGAAGACGGACGTGGCTGATTTTGTAGCATCATGTCTAGTTTGTCAAAAAGCAAAGATAGAACACCAGAGGCCGGGAGGCACCCTGGAACCCTTAGAGATTCCTCAGTGGAAGTGGGACAACATAGCGATGGATTTCGTAACCCACTTACCTAGGTCCACCAGGGGTTATGATGCGATTTGGGTGATTGTGGATCGACTGACGAAGTGCGCCCATTTCCTGCCAATAAACCAGAAACTGTCAATGGATAAATTGGCAGAGTTATATGTGAGGGAGGTGGTCAGACTGCATGGAGTGCCAGCCAGCATAGTATCTGATCGGGATCCTCGGTTTACGTCAAGATTTTGGCAGTCTCTGCAAGAAGCATTAGGAACACAACTTAGGATGAGTTCAGCATATCATCCCCAGACTAATGGACAGTCAGAGAGGACCATTCAGTCTTTTGAGGACCTACTTCGAGCTTGTGTGTTGGATCATTTGGGTAGTTGGAGTGAGGTACTTCCTTTGGTGGAGTTTACTTACAATAATAGTTACCACTCCAGTATCGGGATGGCTCCTTGTGAGGCACTATATGGGTGCCGGTGCAGAACTCCATTGTGTTGGAATCAAGATGGTGAAACAGTGGTGTTGGGTCCTGAATTCTTGCAGATGACTATTGATAACGTGAAGATAATTCAGGATAGAATGTGAGCTACTCAGAGCCGACAAAAGTCTTATGCTGACAAAAGACGACAGCCATTGGAGTTTGAGGCTGGAGATCATGTGTTCCTTTGTGTGACTCCAACCGCTGGTGTTGGTAGGGTTCTCAAGTCAAGAAAGCTGACTCCAAGATTCATTGGGCCATATCAGATAACTCGGAGGATAGGTCCAGTGGCGTATGAGATCACATTACCCTTTCATTTGGCGAATTTACATAATGTCTTCCATGTGTCACATTTGAGAAAGTATATCTCAGATCCCTCACATGTGCTGGAAGCAGATGATATTCAGGTTCGGGAGAATCTAACTATGGAGGCTGGACCGGTGCGAATCTTGGATTCACAGATTAAACAGTTGAGAGGGAAGGAGATCAGGACCGTGAAGGTCCTCTGGGATGAAGCCACACAGGAGATGACCTAGGAGATGGAGGACTTAATGAAACAATCGTACCCTCATCTATTTGCTGGTAAGTTCTAATTTTCGAGGACGAAAATTTTATAAGATGGGGGAATGTAAGACCCGCTAAATTTAAATGATTAAATAAATAATTATTTAATTAAAGCGAGTGAGAGAAACCTATATGGCATTAAATGCTAATATTCAAGATGTGGAAAAGTGCTAGCTCATATGGTTGAGAGTACTTTGATGGTGCGAATCTTGGATTCACAGATTAAACAGTTGAGAGGGAAGGAGATCAGGACCGTGAAGGTCCTCTGGGATGAAGCCACACAGGAGATGACCTACGAGATGGAGGACTTAATGAAACAATCGTACCCTCATCTATTTGCTGGTAAGTTCTAATTTTCGAGGACGAAAATTTTATAAGATGGGGGAATGTAAGACCCGCTAAATTTAAATGATTAAATAAATAATTATTTAATTAAAGCGAGTGAGAGAAACCTATATGGCATTAAATGCTAATATTCAAGATGTGGAAAAGTGCTAGCTCATATGGTTGAGAGTACTTTGATTGTGTGAGAGGACTTGGGTTCGAGTCCTATGTGTGTCAATTAGGTGTTATTTAATTCTTAGTAATTTTTCTACAGATGCTTGGGTGTGATAAGTAAGGATATAATATTTGACATATGAATATTACCATGTAATATGACTTGGTTGAATTGGTTGTACATTTGAAGTGGAATTGTGTGGTGATGGGTTCAAACCTTGGTTTGAACAAAGTATTTTCTTTTTGCTAAAATTTACTCTAGCATGCACGTGAAAAGGCACGTAAACCCTAGGGTGTATGGCAGCAAGGGTGGCTGGGAAAACAGAAGGTAATAGGCCATTAGGGAGATTAATGGTAGACTAATTGCAAAATTCGTTTTAAGGCAATTTAACCATTTTAAAAACTCAATAAAAAGCCAATTAGGAGAAGGAGAAAGGGTTTGGTGAGGTTATCAGTGTGGGTACAGTAGAGAGCACGAATTGGTGGGTTTTGGGTGAGTTTTGAGTCAAAACTGAGGGCTATCTTGAGAGAAAGGAGAAGGAAGGCATTGGCGGTCAAGGGAAAGCTTGCGAGAGCCAAGGCAAAGCTACGGAAACCCAGGTTAGGGGAGTTCTGTTTGTATGATTTATTGTTATATCGTTTGATGATGAATTCTGGACCATGTTGAATTTTGAACACTTGAATTGCTGGTGTTATTTGCGCTTTCTGGATTTTTCTAGAAACTGCCTGGCGGCACAAGAACTGCCGCCAGGCGCCACATGTGGTTATACTCGTGTTTCTGGGTTTGCGAATGAACCGCTTGGCGGTCGGGGATGAACCGCCAGGCGAGGTACTGTTATTGTTGGTTTTTCTTTCGTTTTGATTGGTTGATCAGTGATGGTAGTGTTAGTATTGAATTCAAGTTGCACATATAACAATTGTATGATGAATTATTGGTTGCAGTGACTAAATTAATGGAAGTTACATGAACTCGAGAATGGAATTGGGGGTTAGGGTTTATGCGGGAATTGGGAGTAAAATGCATGAAATGTTCTATGATTGATGTGTTGATTATTCATAATTGACTTTAGTATGAATGATGTACCAACCCTGTATAGTGTCTGCATATAGAAACTGTGGGATGAATGTGGGTACTGTAACTAGAAAAATTGGAGTGTAGTTTGGTACTGGAAATTCTGGGCGGAACCAAGGGGTGTATGCACCGCCTGGTGGCGCATGAACTGCCGCCAGGCGGCCTAACAGTGCAGCCTATTTTGGTTTAATGATAGGGATTTCGTGATGTTGGCTCTTCAATTAGAAAATTCATTATAAATATATATGTCTAAATATGGAAAATTTTAGATGAATATGGTATGTTGGGATTAAGGAAGGTTAAAGATAGAAAAGGGGGAGAAGTGAGATAATGAAATGGATGTCATAAATGTTTTGTTGTATGTGCTAAGATATATTCCAGGAAGCATGTTAATTGGTAAAATGAGAAGTGGGAATTGCTTTCGCCGCAAGGCGGACGGAAACAAATCAGTGGCAGTGGCCACTGTTGATGCATGGCGCCTGGCGGTAGGGGGAGTTCCGCCAGGCGGTATGGTATAGTAGAGATCCCAAAGGTGCAGTGGCGCCTGATGGCACGAGGAGGAAGCGCCCGGCGGTGTCGGCGAGTGGTGCCCGGCGGCATGGTGGAGGACTACAGGCGGGTAGGTCCGTAGAGTAGGACTACGAGCGGGGAGGTTCGTATAACAAGACTAGTAACAGGGAGGTTCGTAGAAGCAAGACCACAAACGGGCAGGTTCGTGTGAGCATCATACATCCTGAGTCCATGGCTAACTGTTGTGTGAATTGAATGTTGAAAAGCCTTGGGATATTAAGGTCTTGGCCAAGAACTAACTAGGATGAATCATATGGGTGTATTGCTTTTATTCTGTTATTTTGTATTTATAAGCTCACCCTTTTATGTTTTTCCTTAGCGATGATCATGTAATTCTTTGCACGGGAGTAGATGATGCTATAGGTGATGCTGTTGACACTTAGAGACGGAGAGGGGGGCTATTTTGGGATTTGAGCCAGGAACTTATTTAAGTTATACTACTATCTTTATTGAATTTTGGAAAAATTGTAATAACTTTACTACTATTATTAAATAGCTTTTGGCGCGTTGTACAATATTTTAAATATTCCCGCATTTTGAAAATAATAAAATTAAGTCGTATTAATTTCAATTATTTGTTTATTTATTTAATTAAGTAATTTTCGGTAGGGATGTTATAGAATCTACATCCAGTCTCTAGCTATCCACACTAGAAATTTCACTATAACAACAAGAGAAGGAATACAAGAATCTCCTACATAATTCCAAAACTCTAGAAACACACTCTTGAAACAATCCTTCAAGAAATGAAAAATAGTAATGTTACAAGCAATTACTAACCCCTATCACAATCATTGTGATAGAAGGACAGAATTTCAAAACCAAGAAACCACAAAAACTAGTCTAAAACAATAACAATGATACATGTAGGATAAACTTGTGATGGAACAAAAACACCTTAATCAATACAAAGCTTGATATCACTATTACACCATCTTCATGAAATCTTGATGAACAATAAGGCACAACTACAAAAATGCTCTAAGAACTCTACAACACCCTTTCCTTGATCTCTTTAGTTTGAAAAAAAGCGTTCCACAAAATTGTTTCAATGATTAGGTTATCTAGCTAATCAACTAGATTATGAAAGTGCTCAAGTTCATGTTCCAAAATGAATTTAATTGACTAGATTAATATTCTAATCAACTAGTACGACAGCGAAACAACAAATTTAACCATCACACACACCAGACATGGCCTAATAGATTAGATTAACATTCTAATCAATTAAGTGTGAAGGATTTAACACATTTAGCTTGCTTGGCCCACATCAAGTTCATACACACATCTATGTCCTATTTGAATTCTAGCTATTCTAGGCTATCATTTTCCTATGGACATCATCAAAACAACATAGATTAACTAATAGCAACAATTGGCCCCTTTTCTGATGATGGCCAAAATGAAATCTCCTCAACATAGTATAGATCATATCAATGAACTCAAAGCAATGTATGTCACATATATAACAGATTAGTACATTCTCATAACAATGCATTTGCACACATATCACATATTAGTACGTTCTGAAAGTAATGCGTATCAGGTTATATCAAGTTTATAATGCATATCAAGTTATATCAAGTTCTACTCCTTTTTGGACATAATCAAAATTGGGAGTAATAAACAAATTAAGTATATTGATCACAGCAAAACCTAGACTAAGTGAGATTAAGGAAGTTCAAAGATATCAAAGATATTCAGAGTAAAAACCAATAAAGGTCAAAATAGAAGAAGCAGCAACAACGGCAAATGTCAACTCTCTTTAGTCGAACATGGCAGTTGTAGTGGAGTAGGTATCGTCATCAATGGCAGCATCAGCACTATCCATGTTGTTAGCCTCTTCATCAGATGATTCGTCTTCATTGGTTTCCCCATCATGAGCAGCAGGAGTAGGTTCAGATTCGTTTGAGGCATTGTCCGGATTTTCTTCAACATCTTTACCAACAATATGATGATGTCGCAACAACTTTGTAACTTTTGCATATGGCTACTAGATAGACAATGTGAGAGTAGCAAAAGATTGTTGGATATCAAACTGTGTTAAGGTGTCAGTGGAGAGTGGTGGGGTTTCATCCTTGAACGCCCACTCATTGTCAAATGGAATTATTCCCATGTGATGAAGGGTGTTGAGTTTGATAATGTTGTTGTGAGTAAGAGATATGGAAATTTCTTTAGAAACGTCTAGGTTGTAGTATTCAAAAAGTTTGGATAGGAACAACTCATAAGGAAGTGGATACATAGGTAGTCTTGTAGTTTTTAAGATGGTGTAACTTACAAAGTGAACCAGTTGGTCTTAACCTTGGAGTTCAAGGCATGTGTCGCAACCGGGGTCACGACAAGACAGCAAAAAAATATTTTAAAATACAGAGGAGTCGCCATCATAGTTTATTAAGGAAAATTATAGAAAAACCTTAAAGATTTTAGTCTTTGAAACCAAGTTTAGGTTCGGGAGTCTATTACGTGTGAGAAAGGTATTAGCACCTCATAACGTCCATCCAAAGATGGTTCTTTTTAATTAAGTGTGCAAAATTAATGCAATTTTTAAAATATTTAGTTTCTTGCAAAAATCAATCAAACAAACAAATACTATATATTAAAGAGAATATTATTGAAATTTTTAATTGGGCCCGACAAGGATTGACCTTGCTCCTACGTATCTCCATTCGCAATGGAGAATCAGGGTTACGTAGTTCTTTAAAAACTATTTGGAAAAAAGATCTTAAAAACATTTTAAATTTTTGGGAGGTGAACCCGACAAGGACTTGGTCTCGCTCATATGTATTTCCATTCAGAATGGAAAATCAGGGATTACGTAGTTCTAAATAAAAGATTGTGAAAAATGATTTTGAAAAGATTTTAATTTTTTAAGGTGAACCCGACAAGGATTTGGCCTTGCTCCTTCGTATTTCCATTCAAAATGGAAAATCAGAGATCACGTAGTTCTAGATGAAAAATATTATTGTAAAAGTTATGATTTTTGGAAGGTGAACCCGACAAGGATTGACCTTGCTCCTACGTATCTCCAATCGGAATGGAGAATCAGGGATCACATAGTTCTAGATGAAAAAAGGAAAAAAGAAAAATGATTTTGAAAAAATTTTAATATTTTGGAAGGTGAACCAGATAAGAATTAGTCTTGCTCCTACATATCTCCAATCAGAATGAAGAATCAGGGATGACATAGTTCTAAATAAAAGAACTATTTAGAAAAGATGGAGGGGTTTGTAAGCATGCAGGGTTTGTAAATTTGCAAATTTTTAGAGAATTTTTGTATGTTGTAAAAAGCAATTATCAAGCAAGTCTAAGACCCAACATGATAATTAGAAAGTATAAAAATTATTACCAAGCGAATCCAGGACCCGACATGATAATTAAAGTTATGATGAAAATAATGATTATCATGTGAGTCTGAGACTCGACATGATAATTAAAGTTATGAAAAATAATGATTATCAAGCGATTCTGAGACTCAACATCATAATTAATGTTATAAAAATAATGATTAACAAGCGAGTCCGAGACTCGACATGATAATTAAAGTAATGAAAATAATGATTATACAGCAAGTTCGAGACTAAACATGATAATTAAAGTTATGAAAATCTTAACTATCAAGTAAATCCGAGACTTGATATGATAATTAACATTATGAAAATAATGATTATCAAGCAACTCCGAGATTAGACGTGATAATTAATGTTATTAAAAATCTTGATTATCAAGCAAGTATGAGACTTGACATGATAATTAATGTTATGAAAATAAGAATAAAAAAGAATGATTATCAAACTAGTTTGAAACTCGACATGATAATTAAAGCTATGAAAAAAATTATAAAAAGGAATGATTATCAAGCGAGTTCGGGACTCGACATGATAATTAAAGTTATAAAAAACAAATGATTATCAAGTGAGAATTAGACTCGACATGATAATTAATATTATGAAAAATAATGATTATTAAACGAGTCTAAGACTTGACGTGATAATTCATGATATAAAAATAATGATTATCAAACGAGATCGGGACTCAACATGATAATTAAAGTTATGAAAAATAATTATTGTACAGTGAGTTCGGAACTCAACATGATAATAAAAGTTATGGAAAATAATGATTATCAAGTGAGTCTGAGACTCGACATGATAATTAATGATATGAAAAATAACGATTATCAAGTGAGTCTGAGACTCGACATGATAATTAATGTTATGAAAATAACGATTATCAAGTCAGTCCGGGACTCGACATAATAATTGAAGTTATGAAAAATAATTATTGTCAAGCGAGTTTGAGACTCGACATGATAATTAAAGTTATGAAAAATAATTATTATACAGAGAGTTCGAGACTCAACATGATAATTAAAGTTATGGAAAATAATGATTATCAAGTGAGTCTGAGACTTCACATGATAATTAATATTATGAAAAATAATGATTATCAAACGAGTTTGAATCTCGACATGATAATTAATGTTATGAAAATAATAATTATCAAGCGAGTCCGAGACACGACATAATAATTGAAGTTATGAAAAAAAATTATTGTCAAGCGAGTTTGAGACTCGACATGATAATTAAAGTTATGAAAAATAATTATTGTACAGCGAGTTCTAGACTCAGAATGATAATTAAAGTTATGGAAAATAATGATTATCAAGTAACTCTGAGACTCAACATGATAATTAATATTATGAAAAATCATGATTATCAAACGAGTTTGAGACTCGACATGATAATTAATGTTATGAAAATAATGATTATCAAGCGAGTCCGGGACTCGACATAATAATTGAAGTTATGAAAAATAATTTTTGTCAAGCGAGTTTGAGACTCGACATGATAATTAAAGTTATGAAAAATAATTATTATACAGCGAGTTCGGGACTCGACATGATAATTAAAGTTATGGAAAATAATGATTATCAAGTGAGTCTGAGACTTCACATGATAATTAATATTATGAAAAATAATGATTATCAAACGAGTTTGAATCTCGACATGATAATTAATGTTATGAAAATAATAATTATCAAGCGAGTCCGGGACACGACATAATAATTGAAGTTATGAAAAAAAATTATTGTCAAGCGAGTTTGAGACTCGACATGATAATTAAAGTTATGAAAAATAATTATTATACAGCGAGTTCGGGACTCGACATGATAATTAAAGTTATGGAAAATAATGATTATCAAGTGAGTCTGATACTCGGCATGATAATTAATATTATGAAAAATAATGATTATCAAACAAGTTTGAGACTCGACATGATAATTAATGTTATGCAAATAATGATTATCAAGCGAGTCCGGGACTCGACATAATAATTGAAGTTATGAAAAATAATTATTGTCAAGCAAGTTTGAGACTCCACATGATAATTAAAGTTATGAAAAATAATTACTGTACAGCGAGTTCGGGACTCGACATGATAATTAAAGTTATGGAAAATAATGATTATCAAGTGAGTCTAAGACTCGACATGATAACTAATATTATGAAAAATAATGATTAGCAAACGAGTTTGAGACTCAACATGATAATTAATGTTATGAAAATAATGATTATCAAGCGAGTCCGGGACTCGACATAATAATTGAAGTTATGAAAAATAATTATTGTCAAGCGAGTTTGAGACTCGACATGATAATTAAAGTTATGAAAAATAATTATTATACAGCAAGTTCGGGACTCGACATGATAATTAAAGTTTTGGAAAATAATGATTATCAAGTGAGTATGAGACTCGACATGATAATTAATATTATGAAAAATAATGATTATCAAACGAGTTTGAATCTCGACATGATAATTAATGTTACGAAAATAATGATTATCAAGTGAGTCCGGGACTCGACATAATAATTGAAGTTATGAAAAATAATTATTGTCAAGCGAGTTTGAGACTCGACATGATAATTAAAGTTATGAACTGATGACTATGAAGGAGTTCGGGACTCGACATGATAATTAAAGTTATAAAAATAATGACCATCAAATGAGTTTGAGACTCGACATGATAATTAAAGTTATTAAAAGAATGACTATCAAGCGAGTCTGAAACTCGACATGATAATTAAAGTTATAAAAAGAATGAATATCAAGCGAATCTGGGACTCGATATAATAATTAAAATTATGAAGAAAATTATAAAAAGTGATTATCAAACAAGTACAGGACTCGACATGATAATTCATAAAAATTTTGATTATCAAGCAAACCTGAAGCAAACCTGAGGCTTGACATGATAATCCATGAAAATTTATGAAAATTATTTCTTATAAGTTGGTAGAAAAAAAAATGTATTTGCAAGTTAAAGTAGGCATTTAAAGAGATGTTTCACTGCTAGCGATCAACATTATAATTTTAGGGTCTTTACAAAAAGTGTGGTAGACATAGGATAATAATATAAAATATTATGTGAGCATGCATGCTAAGAAATCTAGGCTTAATTAATGATACACTATGATAGCTTAAAAAGGCACCGGAAATAGGGTTTCTCTGGAAATGGGAGTTTCTCGTTTATCAAAGACAAAAATGTTTATCTTCATTAAACATTAAACATTAGCAATAAATATTCATTATATATTTTTTCTAGATTGGTCATTGATAATAAATTAAGTAAAACCCAAACTTTCTTTTCCCTTTTAGTAGGAAAAGAGAATGTATTATTATCTTTGGTATACTTCTTTTTATCTATAGCTTTTTCGAATGAAACAAAATAATACCCACATTTGTCTCAAATGTTCTCAGCAAATACTTTTAGCATTGAAAGTATTATAATCATGAATATAATATATTGAATCTAAGCAAGAAACATCACTATATTTACCGTTCACCATTGCATGTCTTTATCGAGTGGAAGTGGGTATTTAAAACCTATTTTTTATAAGGTTGAGGAGGAAAAAAAAAAGAACTCAAGGAAAAACACCAGGGAAAGGCTACGAGAATAAGAGAAGTCTGTGATCATTAGCCGTCCTCCATAAACGTTCGTAGGTGCTTTAGATTTTTTGTATCATTGTCCCCTTCTTTCACCAGGGTTGCTCTTCTATTTTTCAGTTGAGTACTCGCTTCTATTTTCTCAAAGCTCTCTGTTTCTTGGCTTTTTTTCCTCCAAGAAGTCTTTTTCAAGGTCTTTTTCTTTTGTGTTTGGTACCATGGTGTGGGATCCCTCTGTGTGAGTTGTTCTAGAATGATCGTTAAGGGAGGGTGATGAGAGTGAGATCCAAAAAGGATATTTTTGATCTTGGAAAGAAGGTGACAATGGAAAAAGGAGAAATGTATCGTTATGTGTTGTGTGAAAAACCCCTCTTTAATGAAGCGGAGAACTCAAAGACTATGAGATCTTGAGACCCTTTTTTATTTCTTAGCATCATCTAAGATATTAACTATGTGTGGAGGTTGAGAGAAACGTGGAGATAATCTAGATTGTGGGAGTATCAGTAGGATGTAGTTGAGTAATGGTAGCATATGACACATTATTTAAAAAAAAAAAACTTTTCTTACTTTTCCTAATTTTAATTTTATTTCTTTCTTTAGTAGAAACTATATATATCTTTTTATTTCTTATTTTTATTAGTTTGTTTTATATACTTATTAGCCTAATATATTTTTATAGTTTTTTGTACTGTTATCTTTTTTTCATTTTTTTATAAATTCAAATTTATTTTATAAAACTATTTTGATTATTTAAGAACTATTTTTCTATTTTTATTTTGTTATTATTATTTTTTTCATGATAAAACTCTCTCTTTTTTTATTTTTATTCTTAATCATACAAATTATTTTTATGTTTTTGATGTTTATCTTTTAAAATTTTATTTTTATTATAAAATTTATTTTTCTTATTTTTCTATTTAGTTTATTTTTCTATTTTAAAACTTTTGGTTAATTTATTACATATTTAAATTAGTTGTCTAGGAAATAAGAAAAATAATATTATTATTATTAAAAATTATTTTTACTTTATTTTATTTATTATTTAGTCACCCGGACAAAATTGGTGTTGACAGCGTACATCAAAAAGATGTCCTCATTTAAAAGTTGACCATGGTTGTTGGCCCTTGGAGCCAAAATCCAGCCTACTATGAAAGCCATAACCCAATCATCCATCTTCATACCATCAGGTTTGTAGATAGTGCATTTCTTTGCTTTTGCAAGATGTCGTAACAGCGATTTGTAAATTTCCATTTTTCCACATTTGGAGGACTAACATGGGACTTTTCTTCCCCTAATTGAATCCCAGTTATAGTCATCCAAACAAAGTCATCTAGGGTTATGGTTACCCCTTTCACCCTTGATACAATAGTGCCATTTTCTTCTCTAGCATTTGCGTAAAATACCTTAATGAGATTATGATAGTATATACATTGTAGTTGCACAAATTTCTCCAAACTTTGATACGCGAACTACTCTTGGAACTGAAACTCATTTTTGCGGAAGAAACCAATATCAATTTATTTGGGATTGGCTAGGTTGCGATCCCTCAAATTTCTATTGTTGGTCTGATGGTTTTGCACTTAATTCGCTTGGGGCGAGATGAAGAAGATGCCATGTATGAATTGTAGAGAAGAAGATTTGCAGAGAGAAGAGGAAAGTGGTCAGCAGCGCAATAGCAAATGCAACATACAAAAGGTAAGAAGGATTAGGGTTTTGAACCTATTTAGGGATTTGGAAAAAAATTTTAAATCAATTTAGAATTATTTATCGCACCCAAGACCACGGAGGGATGGCAAAAATAATGTAAAAAATACAGAGGAGACGCCACCATAGTTTGTTATGGAAAACTAAAGAAAAATCTTAAAAGAATGGTCTTCGAAACCAAATTTGGATTCAGGAGTCAGTTACGTGTGGGGAAGGTATTAGCACCGCACAACGTCCGTCTAAAGACGGTTCCCTCTTTAATTAAGTGTGCAAAGTAGAATTTGATGCTTAAAATATTTGTTATTCCCTAAAAAATCAAACAAAATAAAAAAAACACATACAAAATATTAAAGATTAAAACATTATTTTTTTATTTTTTGGGCCCGACGAGGATTGTACCTCGCTCCTACGTATTTCCATTTGGAAAATTAGGGATAACGTAGTTCTTTGTACAAATATTTGTTGTTTGATATATTTTTTTTTAAATTTTAGATTTCTATATATATATATATATATATATATATATATATATATATATATATATATATATATATATATAAATATATATATATATAATATTAATATCAAGAGAACCCAAGATTCTACATGATAAAAGATTTAGTTACCAAGCAAATTCGAGATTTGGCATGATATTAAAAATAATTTTATAATTTTTTTTTTTATTATTATTAATTTCCTTTTAAGAACAAAAAAACCTACGAAGAAGTGTTTTGATTACCAAGCAAGTCCGAGACTTGACATGGTATGCAATACTTATATCAAAGAAATAATATAATTTTTTTTTTATTTTATTTATTATTTTTTTTGTTTAGAGAGAATTAAAGCCTACAAAAGAAACCTTTTTATTTATCAAGATTAAAATAGAGGGAAAGAGAAAGGTTGAGCACATCAACGACAAACCCAAAATTATCTAACATGAGAACCCCAAACACATTTAATCATACAACAGTTCAAAACGGTCATACATTTGATATTCTAAGAGAATCATACATAACATTAGGAGCAAACAAAATTTACCTTAAGGTGACCCCTTTTGCTCGTGCTCTGGTAATAAAAAAAGATAGGGGTTTTTCCAATTTTTTTTTGTGTCTTGCATTGAAGAAATTTTGTGCTTATATAGGCCCCTTGAGGTACCATTAAGATCCTAGTCTTTAATTATAATAAAATATATGGGGAAGGAATTGGTCTTATTAAATCGTTGCATAATATCCAAGATATTAATTATAATTATTAATGAAATATTGCCTGTAATTACTAGAATCATATTTTTTGTCACATAAAGATCGATCGTGGTCAAATGATAACATATTATTCATATAATTGATTCTAATTATTACTAGGAATATTTTCTTCTAAATATTAGAATTGTACCATTCTCTAAAAGCATTATTATCGGAAATATTTGCTTCTAATTAAAATAATACCTTCCCAGATTTACAACGCAAAAAGACACATGAGTGTAAGTGCAAGATATTTATTCAAATTATTATAAAAAAATATTGCTCCTAATATTATACCCTTCTCTAAAAACAGAAATTATGAAACGTCCTTTTCTGACATGTCATGTGGAGAGTGTAAATAGCAAACAGTGGGGGTGAAAATATGTAAAACATTTGGGCTCATGAAAGGAGTGTGATAATTAAAAATAAATTAGATTCTCCTTTTCTTGTTGTTTTCTTTTTTCCTTTTTTTTCTTTTTTCCCATGGTAGAATTAAAGTTAAAAAAACCTACCATCAATCAAAACATATTTTTTTATTTTATTTTTTTATTTATTATTATTATTATATTATATATTATTTTTATTATTATTATTTTTACCAAACAAATGCATTTACTCGGACGAAAATGGGTGTTGACAACTATCCCTCTTTACTTCGATTTGACTAGATAATATGAAAGTGAAATTTTCATATTATCATAGTAAAAGATAAGTAAAGATAAAAACACTAATTTCGTTCGGATTTCAAAAATGAAAAAAGAGAACTCGACCATGGCAAAAAGAAAACCTGCACTCGACCATTGCCTCGTAGAGGGCCGAGATACCAACAAAAAACTTGAACTCGACCATTGTCTCGCAGAAGGTCGATATATCAAAAGAAAACCTGGGCTCGACCATTGCCTCGCAGAGGGCCGAGATACCAAAAGAAAAATTAAACTCGACCATTGCCTCGTAGAGGGCCGATATATCAAAAGAAAACCTGGGCTCGACCATTGCCTCGCAAAGGGTCGAGATACCAAAATAAAACCTGGGCTCGACCATTGCCTCGCAGAGGACCGAGATACCAAAAGAAAATCTACGCTCGACCATTGCCTCGCAGAGGGCCGAGATACCAAAAGAAAACCTGGGCTCGACCATTGCCTCGTAGAGGGCCGATATTGAAATGAAAGTTTGTAACCATTCTGTGAAGAGGGTTCTAATATGTGAAAGTCGAATTGAATTTTGTGAATGCATGAATGAATAAGAATCATATTTGTTCTTCACAAATCATATGATAAGTGTATACTTGAATCTCTAGATGGACACATAATATGAAACCCAAATAGTTGCCCCAGGTTATATACATGAACCAAAATAGATGACTTAGATGAATTGGTTTGGGAAATAAAAATGTGTATAAACAACGATGGCAATGTTGGAAAACTTTGACTAACATAGAAACAATATGTAGAAACATTGGCAATGTGTGGAAACCTTGGCTGACTTAGAAACAAGGTGTATAAACCTTGACTAACGTAGCTACAAGGTGTGGGAACCTTGGCAAGGTGTAGAAACCTTGACTAACACACCTACAAGGTGTGGGAACCTTGGCAAGGTGTGGAAACCTTGACTTACATAGAAAAAAGGTGTGGGAACCTTGGTAAGGTGTGGGAACCTTGGCAAGGTGTGGAAACCTTGACTTATATAGAAACAATAATAGGAACCTTGGCAAGGGGTGGAAACCTATACTCACATAGAAACAAGGTGTGGAAACCTTGACTCATATAGAAACAAGGTGTAGAAACCTTGGCAAGGTGTGGGAACCTTGATTCACATAGAAACAAGGTGTAAGAACCTTGGCAAGGTGTGGAAACCTTAACTCACATAGAAACAAGGTGTGGGAACCTTGGCATGGTGTGGAAACCTTAACTCATATAGAAACAAGGTGTAGGAACCTTGGAAAGGTGTGGAAACCTTGACTCGCATAGAAACAAGGTGTGGAAACCTTGGCAAGGTGTGGAAACCTTGACTGACACAAGAGAACCATGATGATTAAAATTAGGTATATTACTATTTTTTCATTTTTAGAAAGAAAGATTCGACAACCACTCATATGAATGAAGATGGTTTTGATTCGCAGAGTGACAAGAATTTTTTCATTTCATGAAAGAGAACTATGATGCATGTACGTGATGCATGATGATTAAGACATGTTATGAATTTTTCTTTTTGAGCATTTAGATGATTTATGCATGCATGAATATGCTAATATGATATATCCATGAATATGTTGGCATGTATGTGATTTTTTTCTTTTTGAACCAAATACTATATAGAACGTAATTTTTCTAACACATGTTTGGATATTTTTTGTTTGACAATTGATGTCCTGTGTATGAATGCATGCAGATGCTAACACCTTGTATGAATTTTCTTTTTATGAATGCATGAGTATGTTGATGCTTATTATGACTTTTTCTTTAACATTTACATTATATGTGCATAAAAATACTAACACATGCTATGTATGATTTTTTTTTAACATTGATTATGATGTGCGATAATGATGTTATGTTTATTTCGCATGACTTGTGGATTTTCTTTTTGAACACTAACAATATTAGTTTATGATGCACATGTTATGATTTTTTTTACATGAACAAAATTTGAAACTTTGATGTATGAATTGATGTATGAATGCATGATGAAAGTTCCTTTGTCTGTTTTTTTTTTCACAAAAGTGAATGATGTGTGTATGATTAGATATGAATCTATGCATGAAGCATACCCTTGTGTATTTTTCACCTTTTATATTGTATCAAACTTATTTCAATTGATCCTCAATTTGTTGTTATTTTTAGATTTATGGAATCCCTCTATTTTGATTTTTTCCTTGAAAAATATTATTTGGTCTAATCAGTTTATTGAGAAACTCTTTCTGTATCATTACTTTTTTAACACTATTTGAGTGACATACATGAAATTTCCAAATCTCTTGGAAGGGATTAGATAAGGTAATTGACTAAGGAGTTGCCCCAATTTGATAGTTAAGAGTTAACTTCAGGACATGAGGTGTGTTTGGGCTTGTCCCAGTTATTCATAAAAAAAAAGATGGAGACTTCAAAATTTGCCCCAATTTGAGGATATGGATTGGTCTTAGGGTGCAAAATGTGTTTTCGCTTACCCCCAGTTGTTGATAGCATGAGATTGTTGAAAATGATAGGAGACTTCACACTAGTTGCCCCGATGTAAGTCTGACAATCAAAGTCAATAATTGCCCAAATTCAAGATTATTGATTATAATGTATGAACAATAAGTGAAAAATCTCCCCCAATTTAGTTTCAAATTGAGAATAAGGAATAATGGTAGGAGAAAGGTAGATCAAAGTTTAGGCTCAAAGAAGAAAATATAATAAGAAACTCATGAAGAATGAAAGAATAAGAGGACATGGCCTTGATTTAACTTGACTACTCGTGCTAATTTTGATCTCTATGGAAACATGTCAACAAAAAATAAACTACCCCAGTGTTTGAAAGCAAATCTTTGAACACTTTTTCAATCCTATTTTTTTGGACAAATCTCTCAACATGACAAAATATTTTCCTCTAAATTAAAGTTTTCGAAAAACAACAACCAATCATTGATTTTTGTAGACTTTATTAGGCTTGTATTGTGGCCAAGGCTAAGGGATATAAAAAATATGGATAGTGAAGGCTCGAAATAAATGGTATAAAGGTTATTTAAAACAAAGGTCTTTATCTAATGTTGCACCTAACATTCATCTGACTACCTTTGTTCACCACTTTTTTTTCACCTTCTTACTCTTGTTTCTCTTTTTCTTTTTCTTTTTTTGCATAACCATTTTTTTTTTGTCTTTCCAAACTTTTTTATTTTTTTTATTGGTGAATTACAAGTCAAATGAAATAGATGCAAACATTATGTTAACTTCAGTGGGAAGGTGACCCTTGTTCAGGGTAATTAGAAAGAAATTTTGATTTTGTATAGGCTCAAAATGGATAACGAAGGAAGATCATTTTTTCTTGATAAAGAAACATGGTCACACATCATTTCAACTCATGATTGTTTTAATTTCAAAAGCTTTAATCCAAAGGGGAAAAAAGTCAATCACATTAGAGGTTGCCCCTAGTTTGCCCTTACTTTTTTTTGTATTATTTCTTTTTTTTTTTTTGTCTTAATTTTTCCTAGACCGCCTTCTTGGGTTTTCAGTCTAGCAGACTTTTCTTCATTTTTTTTCTTCTTTTTTTTTTCTATGTTCAAAGACTCACTTCAATTTCATTCTAAGGCACATGCCCCCTTTATGATGATCTCTATGGAATACAAAAGAAAGATATTTGAGGGCAAGGTGATGGAAAATGGGATGGGAAAGGAAATGAATTTCAGCAATTCCATGTACACACATTAGAGGAATGTTTCAAAAGCATGCCACTTTTCATAAAAAAAAACTATTTATTCAACTAATTGATTTGACCAAAGAATAATTTATTTTCTCCTCTTATTTTTTTTTCACCTTTCACAAGATTCCATGAATTTATTAACAAAAAAAGGGAAACAATTAATTTTGAATTTATTATATTGAAACTTTTTTCAAGATATAGTGTTGATGCATGTTATGTGTTATGCAAAGTGACATGAAATGCAAGATTCTACAAATTTGGAAACTACCTATTCACATGCATATGGGTGTATGTATGGTATGTACTATGCAAGGTGGCATGAAAAAAACAATGGGATGAATATTATGCATTATACATTGTGACATGAATCCAAAGTGGATCTATGCTATGTGTCAAGTGAATGTAAAAATGTTATTTACCTTAAAACTATGTGCATGGTATCATGCATGAATGAAGACAAGAGGTGCATGTAATGCATGTATGCGCCTCGAGAGGCCCTTATTTATACGTTGATGCAAATATGACACATTTTAATTACTTGATTTCATAAAAAATAAAGAATATTAAAAAAATAAAGAAATAATGCACGCTTCCTTTGTGTCCTAGAAGGTGTAGAGAAAATCTATTTTCTGGTCTATGGGCTTTTACATGATAATTCCAAGGATAGTTCTAAATATTCTCACAGGCCTCTAGAGCTGAAGTCAACCTCAAGACATAATCCACAACAATAGGCGACCTAATAGATGTGGCCTGGAAGCAAACTCTAGATGAAGTCTTTTCAATAGTCAAGTAGATCCGAGATCTAGCATAACAATCGTTGGAACTCCACTCCTTATAGCTAACTCAGGTCCGGGTATAGGACCTCAATATTAAAATGAATGCACTAGCCTACCATGTGTAGTTTGTGAAGGGAATAACCTAAGACTACCCAAAGATATAGCAATTGTCTTCTACCCTAGGGTTCAATAATTTCAACAATATAATCATATAAGGACATCAAAGCAAGTAAAGATGACATCAACACAAATAAAGATATATAAATATACATCAATTAAAACAAAAACAAGGGGAAAACGAATATATAAAAACAACATACTTTTCGCACACTCAACTAATAGGATTGACTCTCCAAAATGTCCCTAGTGGAGTCGCCATCTGTCGCAACTGAGATCGTGGAGGGACGACAAATATAATTTAAAAAATACAGAGGAATCGCCACCATAGTTTATTATTGAAAACTATAGAAAAACCTTAAAAGAATGGTCTTCGAAACCAATTTGGATTCGGGAGTCGGTTACGTATGGGGAAGGTATTAGCACCCCACAACGTTCGTCTAAAGACGGTTCCCTCTTTAATTAAGTGTGCAAAGTAGAATTTGATGCTTAAAATATTTGTTATTCCCAAAAAATAAAACAAAATTAAAAAATTAAAAAAAACACAAACAAAATATTAAAGATTAAAACAAAATTAATTTTTTATTTTTTGGGCCCGACGAGGATTATACCTCGCTCCTATGTATTTTCATTTGGAAAATCAGGGATAACGTAGTTCTTTGTACAAATATTTATTGTTTGATATTATTATTATTATTTTTAATTTTAGATTTATATATATATATATATATATATATATATATATATATATATATATATATATATAATATTAATATCAAGAGAACCTGAGATTATACATGATAAAAGATTTAGTTACCAAGCAAATGCGAGATTTGACATGATATTAAAAATAATTTTATAATTTTATTTTTTTATTTTTTTATTGTTATTAATTTCCTTTTAAGAACAAAAAATCCTACGAAGAAGTGTTTTGATTACCAAGTGTAAGACCCGTGAAAAGACGGGATGGTACACCAAGCAAGTCCGAGACTTGACATGGTATGCAATACTTATATCAAAGAAATAATATAATTTTTTTTTATTTATTATTTTTTTTGTATAGAGAGAATTAAAGCCTATGAAAGAAACCTTTTTATTTATCAAGATTAAAATAGGGGGAAAGAGAAAGGTTGAGCACATCGAAATCATCTAACATGAGAACCCCAAACACATTCAATCATACAACAGTTCAAAACGATCATCCATTTGATATTCTAAGAGACTCATACATAACATTAGGAGCAAAGAGAATTTACCTTAAGGTGACCCCTTTTTGCGCGTGCTCTGGTAATAAAGAAAGAGAGGGGTTTTTCCAATTTTTTTATGTATCTTGCATTGAAGAAATTTTGTGCTTATATAGGCTCCTTGGATACCACTGAGATTCTAGTCTTTAATTATAATAAAATATATGGGGAAGGAATTGGTCTTATTAAATCGTTTCATAATATCAACGATATTGATTATAATTATAAACGAAATATTGCTTGTAATTACTAGAATCATATTTTCTGTTACATAAAGATCGATCGTGATCAAATCATAACATATTATTCATATAATTGATTGTAATTATTACCAGGAATATTTTCTTCTAAATACTAAAATCGTACCATTCTCTAAAAGCATTTTTATCGAGAATATTTGCTTCTAATTAAAATAATACCTTCCCAGATTTACAACGCAAAAAGACACATAAGTGTAAATGCAAGATATTTATTCAAATTATTATAAAAAAATATTGCTCCTAATATTATACCCTTCTCTAAAACCAGAAATTATGAAACGTCCTTTTCTGACATGTGGAGAGTGTAAATAGCAAGCAGTGGGGGTGAAAATATGTAAAACATTTGGGCTCATGAAAGGAGTGTGATAATTAAAAATAAATTAGATTCTCCTTCTTTTGGTGTTTTCTTTTTTCCTTTTTTTTTCTTTTTTCCCATGGTAGAATTAAAGTTAAAAAACCCTACCATCAATCAAAATATTTTTTTTTATTTTATTTTATTATTTACTATTATTATTATTATATTATATATTATTTTTATTATTATTATTATTTTTACCAAACAAATGCATTTACCCGGATGAAATTGGGTGTTGACATTATCCCAAACATTTTTCTAAAACAAGTTTGTTGCAGATATATTCTGCTTCAGTAGTGAATAACGCAACACATGCTTGTTTTTTAGAATGCCATGATACTAATGAACATCCTAATAAATGACATGATGTGAATTGCATCATGACCCAAATGAAGGAGGATAACATGCCGCATTGATGCAATTTCTTTTATTTAAATAAGGGCTCAATGCTTTGTAAAATTAGCTGACCAAATTATGTTTTGGGTTAACCAATAAATGGGCTTTAGTTTTGCTTTAATTTCAAGTTGTAATAAGGGCCCATTTGACAACTTAAGAACCAGCCCTTAGGAAGACCAAAGGGACCTTTGTTGAATACTTTTGGATGACTTTTGGCTGTCACAATTTCAGTTACAATCAACCATTAAGCAGTGGATCATTATTAGCTTGAGTGGATTGTTATTATCTTAAGTGGGATATAAATTCAATTAATGGGTCTTTTGTAATTCAGATTGTTAAAGCTCTTATATAAGCTGAACCATTTTTATCAATGAAATCAAGTTGAGCTTTTTTCAGAAAATATAGAGTTTTATCTCTTCTATCTTAGTGAAAGTGATTCTCCTAAGTTCTTGAGTGATTCAAGAATCCCTAAGTTTTATCAAAGGTCCTTCATACCTTTGTGTATTTAAACTCTTAGGCTTATCTTCCATCCTTGGAAGTGTAACGTCTATCAATTTTCGTTTCATCTTCTTATCTATTTCGTTTTTCTCATTTTAAATAATTTACCAAATTTCTTGCTTATTGGCATTCCAACCTTGATAGATCAGTAAAATGAATCCACCCCTCTACATTCACATCATTTGGTATTCAGAGCCTGGCTCTAGGTTTGGAATAGCAATGGAAGTTTACTATTCAAGGTGTTTAATTGAAGGTCATCCATGTTTACTTGCATACGATTACAGAAGCAACAATAATATTGTGAGCCAAAGATTGGTGGAGAAATTCTAGTTACCAACACGCTTTCATCCGAATCAAGCATGGTTCAAATTCAGTACAGGGCAATGTGTGAAAGAAGTATTATGTGATATCGCTCCCATGGACTCTTGTCATATTCTTTTGGAATGTTCATGGCTTCATTATAAAATACTCAATCTTAATGAAAGATCACTTTATTTGAGCATGAGGGACACAAAATTAAGTTGAAATTTATGACACCAAGACAAGTCGGTAAGGATCAACATAGGCTGAAGGAGAAAATAGAAAAATAAGAAAAAGAGAGAGGATAAAAGAATGGAAAATGAAGAAAAAGAAAAAGAACTAGAAAAAAAGTGCACGAAAAAATTATTTGTCAATGATTTTTCTTCTACTATTTGTGATGTCATTTTACAGGAATAAAGGGATGGGCATATGAATGAAATACAGCAACCTCTATGTATGAAAAGGAAGCTTGTTCATAGTGCTTTATTATGCATCCAATCTGCTGATGAAAAACAAAGTCTTGAGGATAAGGAAACACAATGCATGGAGTTACTTGTTACATATGAAGATGAGGGAATGTTGGCAAGAAAGGTGCTCCACAAATTGCAACCATTGGAAAGGAACAAAACTAAATTTATTCAAGTTGCATTTGATCCTAGAGGACAATAAATAGTTTCAAGTTGCGGAGAAATAAAGTTCTTTACAAGGACATAATAAACTTTTATTAAAACTAGTGTAAATATAAAGCCTTAAGATTCAGGACGAATCTTCTCAAAGAAGGAGGATATGATGTGAATTGCATCATGACCCAAATGGAGGAGGACTAATGTGCCACGTTGATACAATTTCTTTTATTTAAATAAGGGTTCATTGCTCTGTAAAATTGGCTGACCAAATTATGTTTTGGGTTAACCAATTAATGGGCTTTAGTTTTGCTTTAATTTTAAGTTGTAATAAGGGCACATTTGACAACTTAAGAACTAGCCTTTAGGAAGACAAAGAGGACCTTTGTTGAATACTTTTGGATGACTTTTGGCTGTCACAATTTCAGTTACAATCAGCCATTAAGTAGTGGATCATTATTAGCTTGAGTGGATTATTATTAGCTTAAGTGGGATATAAATGTAATTAATGGGTCTTTTGTAATTATGATTACTAAAGGTCCTATATAAGTTGAACCATTTTTATCAATGAAAACAAGTTGAGTTTTTTTTCTAGAAAATATTAGAGTTTTGTCTCTTATATCTTAGTGAGAGTGATTCTCCTAAGTTCTTGAGTGATTCAAGAATCCCTGAGTTTTATCAAAGGTCCTTCATACCTTTGTATATTTAAACTCTTTGGCTTATCTTCCATCCTTGGAAGTGTGACGTCTATCAATTTTCGCTCCATTTTCTGGATTCACATCATGACATGTGCCACAAGTACTTTTCCTATCAACTTTGCATCCACCAAAATCAAAATCGCTATATCCTACTAGTGATGTGTTACCCATCTAGGATACAATAAACCTAGACTTTTAATGCCTTTTAAGTATTTCAAGATTCTTTTGACAATAGTTAAATATGACTCCTTAGGATACAACTAAAATCTTGCACAAACACACATATTATGCATGATATTAGGACGACTAGTAGTTAAGTAAAGTAGAGATCCAATCATACCTCTATACTTTGTTTGGTCAACATATTTGCCTCCTTCATCAACATCTAGATAGAAATTAGTGACCATCGGTGTTGAGGATTCCTTATTTTTGTCCATGGAGAATTGCTTTAATAATTTTGCACAATACTTGGCTTGATGGATTAATATACCATGCTTAGTTTGCTTAACTTTCAGTCCAAAAGAGAAAGTTAGTTTTCCCATCATGAACATCTCAAACTCTTGCTGCATATTTGTAGAGAATTCCTTGCACAAAGAGAGATTAGTGGATCCCAAAAGGATATCATCAACATAGATTTGTACAAATAATATATCTTTATTTGATATCTTAACAAATAATATGGAGTCAACATTACCTATATGGAATTCACTTTTGATCAAGAATTGACTAAGTCTTTCATACCATGATCTTGGAGCTTTCTTTAGGCCATATAGAGCTTTCTTTAGTTTGTAGACATGGTTTGGAAAAAGTCTTGGAATCCTGGAGGTTGTTCCACAAATACTTCTTCTTGTCGGTACAAATAGCCTGGATGATTTGGTGCTTGAAGATTTGATCAAGGTACTTAAAGCCATTGCCTTGGAACATGTTGGAACCATGCTTACATTGATGAAGATGTGGAGATTTGATGTTTCACGTGTTAATCAAGCCTTGTATGCGTGCTCTCTATCTGGATTAATCATGGGGAAAACAATCTTGAAGATTGTAATTCATCTTGTAGACCATTTTGCATTAATTAGATGTATAAGGTCTTAGTTGTGTCTTTTAATTTGTTGAAATGTTTTTCAATAGGTTAAATGGTGTTTTTTAATCTGTTGAATGGATTTTTAACATAGTAAAAGGTTTGTTGTAGTAGTTTTAACTAGTACATATTTAATTAGTTGATTTATTCTGCAATCGACTGATTTCACTTAAGTTAAGTGAAATCAACCGATTGAGTTGAAAATCAACTTGTTGAATTTTGTAATAGTTTGATTATAAAAGTTGTATTTTTCAAAAGAGAGGTTGGGAGACCATTTTTTAGCGCAAAAACTTTCTGGAAACGGTAGAATTCCCTCTCTTTCGTGATCATATAGTGTGTAGCTAGTGAAGATTGATCTTAGATCATTCTTGGAGCATTTTGCTTAGTGTTTGAAGCTTGGAGAAGGTGGTTTTGGTAGGAAAGGTTGTGCTACCAATGAGGTTTAGTTTTTCTCAAAGCTTTTAGGTTGTGCCTGGTGATTTTCCAGGTCTGTAAGAGGTGTCTTGTTGTGCTAGTTTGATTATTATGTGATTCAAGAGTCATTTTGTGGTGTTCTTGCATATTTTAAAAGTGTAATGTTGTGAACTTTGTAAATCTTTTGAAATAGTGCAAAGTCAGGCTCGGGTTTCCTTGACTAACTGAATGTAGCTCAGGTTTGAGTAAACTATTATAAAAATCTTATGCATTGATCTTTTCTCTAACCCTTCTCTCTTGTATTACACTTTAAAGTTTAAAGAATTTTGATTTGAATTATCTTTTTGACATTCTTGTGTGATCTAGCATTATCTACAACATTGCTTGTGTTTGTCTAACTCATTTGAACCTATCTTGACTAATCTTTCATATTGTTCTTGACTTAATTCACAAATTCGCATTTCTACATTCTAACCTGCTGATTTTATCAGTATTGTATTTGTTTAATGAAATAAATAGGCTAACTTTGTTTTTTATCGATTGAAAGTGTCCAGTCCATTTGCATTCATACTTGGTGGTTGATTTGATTCAATTGAAAAAAAAATTTAGGTTTTTAAAAGTCAACATATTTTTTCGCTAGCCAATTCAACTCCCCCCACCCCTTTCTTGGCATTTCAACCATTTCAATATTTACACTTCCTTGATGTATCCATTCAAAAAAGTGTTATTCATGTCCATTTGACAGAGTTTAAAGTCCAACATTGATGCAATGCTAGAAGAATTCTTATGGCTTCTAACCTGGCCAAAAGTGCATAAGTTGCATCATAGTCAATTCCCTCTTCTTAACTATACCCTTTGGCCACAAGTCTTGCTTTGTTCTTCACAATGCAACCACCCTCATTTAGTTTGTTCCTAAATACCCATTTGGTTCTAATAACCTGTTGATTTGGTGTCGAGGTACTAAATCCCAAACTTCATTTCTCTTAAACTAGTTTAGCTCCTCCTACATTGCAAGATACCAACTCTTATCCTTGATAGCATCATCTACTATCTTTGGCTCTATTTGGGATACAAAGGCCACATTTAGACATAATTGACTTAGATGCTTCATTTTAGAGACACCTTTTGATATATCCACTATCACGTTGTCTAAAGACTTGTCTTTTAGTGCAGTCCATAATTTTGGCAGAGCATCTAATTGATTATCTAGTTGACTATTTGTAGTTGTATCAACAATTTTCTCTTCAATCTGGAAACTTTGAGGTTTTCCAGCCGAATCTCCCCTTGTCTTAATAAACTCGTCGCTTTTTCTAGATTCAAACATGTTAGTGTAGGTTTCCAAACATTCATCAAATGCAACATGGATTGATTCCTCAATGGTCAAAGTTCTTTTTTTATAAACTCTATATGCTTTGCTAGTAAGAGAGTAACTTAAAAATATACCTTCATCAACCTTTGAGTCAAATTTGCCAATGTTAGATTTGCCATTGTTCAATACAAAACATTTGCAACCAACAAATTTTCAATTGAGAGATAGTTGGTTTTCTTCCTTTAAATAGTTCATAGGGTGTCAGTTTCAAAATAGGTCTTATCAAAACTCTATTTAGCACATAACATGCGTACTTACTACATCAGCCCAAAGTATTTTGGCGAGTTATTTTCATTTAACATGGTTCTTTACACTTCTTCCAAAGATATATATTTCCTTTCTACAACATCATTTTGTTGTGGTGTTCTTGGTGTTGAAAAGTTATGTGAGATCTCATTTTCTTTATAAAAGGTTTCAAAAATAACATTTTGAAATTCACCCCATGATAACTTCTAATGGATTTTATTCATAAATCTTTCTCATTTTGTATAGCATTGACAAATTTCTTAAAGACTTTGAATTTATCATTTTTAGCTGGGATAAAGAATGTCCAAGTATACCTTGAGTAATCATCTACTGAGACTAAGGCATAATAATTTCCCCTAATGCTCCTAGTTCTAAATGGTCCAAACAAATCCATATGTATTAATTATAATGGATTACATGAAGCAACTAGTTGTTTTAATTTGAAGGAAGTTTTGACTTGCTTACCCTTTTGACATGCATCACATAGCCTATCTTGCTTAAACTTAATCTCAGGCAAACCATTTACTAATTTCCTTTGGGACTAAAATACCTTTTTAATTGTTCCTGATCCAGTAAATATGGGCAAAATTAATAAAAAAATCCTTACTGGTTGTTGGTAAACGGCTTTATGGATCAATTGGGTTGGGTACTATATACCACGGGAGATTCAGAGTACCTAGTACCTGGTAAGCAGCTATGCAGATGATTGGGGTTGGATACTATGTACTAAGTAGGTGGCCTTCTAAGTAAACGAGGTTGGATATTGCGTACTAAATGAATTCCATAATACACAATATATAGTAGGAAACCTAGCGAGATCCAGTAGGCGACCTAGTAAGTGGATGAGGCTAGATACTGTGTATTAAAGGAATTCCAAAATACAAAGTATCTAGTAGGCGGCCTAGTGAGATCTAGTAGGCGGCCTAGTAAGTGGATAAGGTAGATATTATATACTAAAGGAATTCCATAATACACAGTATCCAGTAAGCGGGCCTTTGAATGCATGAGGTTGGATACGATGTGTTAATGAGTTTCCTTTATACATAGTAGTCAGTATGCAGCCTTCTGAATACATGAGATTCGGTACTATATATTCAGTAGCTAGTATACAGCTTAGTGAGTACATGGTGTTGGGTACTATATATTCAGTAGCCAGTATGCGACTTAGTGAGCACATGGTGCTACTATATATTTAGTAACCAGTATGCGGCTTAGTGAGCACATCGTGTTGGGTAGTGTGTTCTAAGGGATATACTTCATAAGCAGTATCTAGTGGGTGGGTGGGTAGAGTCAGGTATGCTTGGGACACATATGAACCATTTAAGAGCCATGCAAGTTTAAGGTTATTGTTGCTAGATGAAGAAGTTTTTGTCATCAAGTTTGAGGCTAATGGAAGTGGTGAAATTTTGAGAAACGAAAGAGGGAGGTAGAGAAAAAAATTTATAGTTTAATGTAGTAGAAGATGAAACCATTGAAAGGGAGAAGAAATTTGAATACCATGTAAGATATCATAGAATATTGAGAACGAAAAGATATATTTTGTATATTAAAAAAAAAAAACAAGGAATACAAATAAAGAAGAGCATGAGGGCTACATGAAACATAATACAAACTTATACATGTAAAAACACAACAACAAAAATCCAGAGTTTAGCATAGCAGAGGATGAAGAAGCTAGAGAATGGGAGAAGAGCTATGAATAACATGTGAGTTATCACTGAATATTGAGAACGAAAATATATATTTTGTATGTTACAAAACACAGCCAGGACTAAGTGATATATAAAAAGAGAAGAGCATCAAGGCCACATGACACATAATGCATGTCCATACATGTAGAAACACATGACATTTCTGGCCCATACATGCATAATCACTGAACATATCTAACAACTACCAAAATTTCTTTTCACGCCAGTTATGTATGAACCAATTGCTTCAAATAAACGGGCAACAATTACCTTGCTTATTCTAAATGAATGAAGGCATAACTTGTAATTCACGCACAATTTGGCCAAAAAAGTTCTTTGAAACAAATTCTAAACTAAGGCTTTTTGAAACATGTTGGCCAAAAAAATGCAATATACACATAGGCAAAATTTAAATTTTAAAATTCAAATAAAAGAAAAAGGAAATTCACGCACATGTTTTTGCTTTCATTTTCACTTTGGTTGACCTATGGTAAGTGCCAGTTGAATTCTTCTTGGACTTGTTAGGCTTGTTTGACTTCGATTCCTTTTTGCTTCTTAACCCTCCAATATTTATAACATCTAGTTTGTTCGGCTTAATAGGTCCAATTGCAAAATTATTAATTTATACATTTTTTTACATTAAAGAAAATGAAATTAAATATCTTATCTTCTAAAATTTATAGAAAAATATATTATATTCTAAAAACATCTATTATTTTGAACTATTGAAAATCCTCTTTATTCATATACTCGTCATTTTCCCATTTCTAAGAGAATTTGTTCATAAATTTGAAAAAATCCTTATAAGAAAGAAATTTTATTACTATTCTAAGATCAATTTGAAAGAAAAAATAAAACAATCAAGAAAAATACCTTTTCACAAAAAAATAATGTTTTTTTATTTCTCTTTCAAGTTTTTTTCAACATTTTATGAAGTTCTTAGGGATTCTCACAAACTTCTATTTCCAAAAATGTATTTCCAATTTGGGTTTAATGTTTTTATACTCAAATATTTTAGTAGTTTTAAAGAAGCATTACTCATGTTATACCTTTCAAGTTGTTAATAGTCTTAATTTTCAAAAACTTTATAAAAGCTAAGAATAATATTATTATTTTTCATCATCTCTGATAGCTTCTCAAATTGTTGAGTTTATTTGATACCCTTAACAAAACTCTCAACCTCTTTCCTTTTCTTCCATAAAACCTATAAACATGAAACCATTCTTTATTATTTTGACAAGGAGATATTATTAACAAGGTTTTTTTATTAAATATGAAAGTTTTCAAAAAAACAAATTAAAATTTGTAAAAACAGAGTTTGGAGTCGCCACCATAGTTATTATAGGAAACTATGGAAAACCATAAAAAAAAAAAAAAATAAATGTTTTTATAAAAAAAACAAAAGAAAAAAATAAAAAAAAAAAAAAAGCAAGGTTTGCGATAAACCAGAATTTGGGTCCGGGGTCGGTTACGCACGTGGAAGGTATTAGCACCCACAACGCCCATCCTAAGACAGTACCTTTAATTAAATGTGCAAAAGTTGTGTGGTTTTTTCAAAATATTTATTTTCTCAAAAAATAATAATAAAAGAATGTACAAAAAACAGCAAAACTATTTTTTTGATTTTTTTGGGCCCGACGAGAATTGTACCTCGCTCCTACGTATCTCCATGTAAATGGAGAATCAGGGTTACGTAATTCTTTTTGAAAAATCTATTTGGAAAATTATTTGAAAATGATTTAATTTGTTTTATAATTTTGAAAATCTTTTTATTTAGATTTTAGTATTATTTTAAAATTGGTGTCATGCGACGCGAGCGGCCGGATAGACACTTCAAATAAATTCTTTTTTTTCTAATCTTTTATTTTTTTATTTTTTTAATCATTTATAAATTTTTAATATTATTTTTTAAAGTTATTTTAGAGTAGTTGCAGATGTCATTACGACATGAGCAACCAAATAGATATAAAAGAGTAAACAAAGAAAGTTATTTTTGTTTAGATCATCTGTATATATTGTTTAGAAAAACAAAAGTCTAAATCGGATATCAAGCGATGCGACCGGTCGTGCAGACACTAAAGAAAGGAGGAAAAATATTTTTTATGATTAAAAAAAGAATTAAAATTAAAAAACTAAATCAAAAGATGAAAGAATTGAGAGAGACGTACCTTACAAAATTTCAATATCTCATCACCTTTTCTCTTTTCTTTTCTTTTTTTTTTTTTATTTCCTTTTCTT
>Ga0214544_1001624_pt1 | contig 47183 bp, 28 predicted proteins | sample CNSS3metaG_FD_160074 | JGI IMG/M metagenome (GOLD analysis project Ga0214544, IMG submission 160074) | Root nodule microbial communities from cowpea collected in UCLA plant growth center, Los Angeles, California, USA - CNSS3 | ecosystem: Host-associated > Plants > Roots > Nodule | place: USA...
TTAAATATATATATTATAAATATATAAATATATATATATATATATATATATATATATATATATATATATATTAATCCTCTTAAACTGTCCAATTGGACAATTCAAGATTCAATACATTTAAATTATTAGTATTGTATCCCCTTATATCTAATTTTAAAAAAATATGTAGTTTTTTCAAAATGAAAACTTAGGGACAATACATAATTTTCGTATTGAATCTCAAACGGGAAACTAAGGCTAACTCACATATAAGAAAAGCAAACAACATTTTTTAACAAATAATTAATCATATATATAAAGCAAACAACATATTGGCATCATAGGAAAATATTAGAATTAGGAACCTGGGAGCGTGTAAAAAGCAGATGACACTGGAAGATGATGCAATTCAACACGTCAAGAGCTAAAAGAGATAACAAAAAACACAAGAGAAAGTCATAAGTAATAAATAAAAGCAAAAACAACAATTTTCTTAATATCATATATTACCTATTTAATTATAGTGTTCTTACAATTCTCTTAAATTCAGACTTAATGCTCTACATTTGAAGACACAATGCTCTTAAATTGAGATTCAATTCTCTCACAAAATTAATCAAAACACTCCAAACAATTTCAATCTCAATGCAAATTAACACTTACAATAACTAAAATTGAAAATTAACATATACAAAATGGAAAACCAAACAAAAACGCGTTGGAAATTTACCATGGAGGAACCGCGACGCGATAATTACGGGAAAAAAGGAAAATGTTCGTGCACGAAATGGAGGTGCAGGAAAAAGAGGTGCAGCGACGGTGGCCGGAGCAGCATGGCCGGAGGCGAGACAGTTCGGTGGCAACACAACGTTGGTGGAAGAAGAAGAGGGGCTTACGTGGTGGTGGAGGGTCGTCAGAATAGTTGCAGAGAGAGAGAGACACTGTCCAATCAGAGGGACGACTGGCCTGAGTAGCGTGGCCAGAGGCAAGACGTGACGGTGGGAGCACAACGATGGTGGAAGATCAAGTAGAGCTCGCGTGGTGGTGTCGCCGGAATAGTTGCAGAGAGAGATGGACGAGATGCAGCGCGTGAGAGGAAGAAGAAGAGGGATTCGCGTTTTTGTGCCCTAATTAAACTATATGGCCTCGGTTCAATTGATAACTGAGGCATATAGTGCTATTTGGCCCCGGTTCACTGCCACCCGAGGCCAAAGACATAACAAGTAATGGCATTTTTGAAATTTCTGGCCACGTTTTTGGCTTCGGGTATGTTCAATCGAAGCATATAACACCTTTTGGCATCGGTTTTATTTGAACTGAAGCCTATAACACCTTTTGGCTTCAGGTTTTACTTGAACCGAGGCATAAAAGTTGCATGGAATTGCAAAAATGCCATCGCGCCATTATATGCTTCAGTTCCTTGCCAACCGAGGCCTATAAGACGAGGTAAAAATGCAATTCTGCACTAGTGACATATAAGTTTTACATAAATATAATTTAATGTATAAAATATATACTTACTGCTGCAAATAAGGTGCTAAGTACACTTCTTTTTTCCCCACATCAAAGGCTTCTAATAGGTACTTTTGAACCTCTTCACCTTTATTCCCAACGCCTTGAATGGCAATAGGGTCAATAAACCCATATATGTGATCATTCTTCCTCTCAATGCATCTACAATGTAAATATCTTAAACATTAAAAATAAACAATATTAGAATAACATATTGAATATATTCAAACTTCATAAAAGTAATAAAGGTTTACTTACAACAACAAAAGTTGTATTATTGATATACATAACATATCAGTGCCAGAGAGAACTTCAAAAATATCCTTTTGACATATAAAAAAAGGGATGCTAAATGTCCTATTTGTGGCTTGGGAGGCATTTCTAATTGTATAGGTTGCAAGATGATAGTCGTTACCATTGCACCAAGTCGTTCTAGAATTTTCGGCTGTGGTAACGATTCATTCACATCTTCCTTTTCTTGTCCTCCAATCTGCTATACATATTTAAAGTATAAAATAACATTAGTATACACCGATATAAATAAATGCATAATTAAAACAAGTAAGGACAATTACTTCCTTTGTAATTGCTTTTGCTAATCTAACTGGCCAAAGGATAAATATTTCCAGGGGCTTGCCCTACTATCTAACCTCTTGAGTGAGGATAGGGACTCGAGCAGTAGCATCTCGAACATCTACAACCACTACCCTCATCATATCATCGGCAATGGTTGCATGGTGTATGGTTGATCCCAATGTATACATTTTACCTAAGGTAACCAAATAATATTTGTAAAATAAATCTCATAATACAATTAGTCTAAAACAAATACATGCAAAAACAATATAATTAGACAAATTACTTAAAGTCACCAAGCATTGTAGGAGAGCATAAATGAACAGCTCGTAATCTGCATCAATAGTGAGAGAAACTTCTTCGGGAGGAACATCACAACTCCCCTTTGTGCTTATACAATTAAGAGAAGGTTGTTGAGGGAGATTACAAGGCTAAGCTGAGGGAGAGATTAACTCTGCTCTCATGTCTGCTAACAATTGTTCCTTCATATCAAAGTACTCCTTCTTCATCTCCTTCTTAATCTCCTCCCTCGTCTCCTCCCTCATTTGTTTGCTCATTTCTTCTTTGATAGACATGATAACTTCCTCATTGATATTTATGACGAGCTAATGGAGGACCAAAGAATTGACCGGTTAAGATTTTTGTATATTCTTTATAAATAGCATATAGAGTTAAGGTTCAAGTTTAATATAAAAATCAATAAATTAAATATTTGTATGTACAATTAAGGCTGTTGTCGTTATTTTATATATATAAATAAAGCCGGCCAGGTCACACTTGTCGGTCTTCCTCTAAAATCCAAAATGGTTTTTAATGGCTAGCAAAATTTCCAAACCACTCTTTCCATGAGTCCTATATGCAGATATTTACACAATTTGATTTTAGAATAATTAGTTGTATATATTTTCATCATTTAAATATTGATAAAAGCAAAATAAGAGTTTGAGTGTCAGATTTTACAACAATTTCTGTTACATCTTTTCGTGTGTAAGCAGAAGCTTCATTTTCATCAGAACTGTTATGAAATGTTTTCACTTCTTTCCTCCCTTTCTTCTTCTCGAATAAAGTGATCTTTGATTTATCCAACCTTTTTGTTTTCCATGAAACACTCATGTTTTGGCTTCAGACCGAAGATTGGTGTCAGAAATGAGATTATAGTGGGATTTTCTAGTAAGGGGTCATCTGGTTGATTTTTGTTTTCTATAAATATTTATAGAAATTAACAGATAAAAGGTATATTATATAGTTGTATTCTATAAATAAACTGATTTACTTTATGGGAGAAATTGTTTTCATTTAGCTTCTCTTAAAGTTAGCTTAATTCATTTAGCTTCTCTCAAAAATATTTCACTTCTTCAAAAATTAGTTCTAATTCATTTCATGTTATATTTTCATTCTATTTTTAAAGTGTTTATGACAGTTTATTCAAACAATTATCAAGATCTTTCTGAGCTATGTCTAACAATTCCCATCCTTCTTCTGCAGCTAGAGATCTTATCGATACACAGAAAGTGGAAGCAATTATAGGACCTGAAACATGGAAAGAGACAACCTTAGTGGCTGATATTTGTAGCCAAAATATGACCCCAGTTATATCTCTAGCTGATGCAACTCCAAACTGGTCAACTTTGAAGTTGCCCTACCTTGTTCAAGTCTCACCTAATCAGTTTATGCAGATGAAAGCAGTAGCAGCTATTGTGCATTCCTTTGAATGGTACAACGTTAACATAATATACGATGATACCGATTCTTCATCCACAAGAATGTTCTCTCATCTCTACAGAGATTTCAGTGTGGCAGGTGTTCTTGTAAGCAATGTTTTGACCATCCCTCCGTTAACCTCCTCTTCTCTGTCTCAAGAACTGGAGAAGCTTAGGGATGGTTATTGCAGAGTTTTTATTGTTAATTTGTCACTTCCTTTGGCCATAAACCTGTTTCAAACTGCAAAGGAATTGAAAATGGTGGAGAAAGGTTATGTGTGGATCGTTACTGATCCTCTTACAAGTCTTGTCCATTCCTTGAACTCTTCCATTATATCCTCAATGCAAGGGATAATTGGAGTAAAGAGCTACTTCCCAGAAATAGGGCTTCAATACGAGGACTTCTACTTCAAATTTAGAAAAAAGTTTAGCTCAGAGAACCCTCATGAGCTTAACAATGAACCTGGGATATTTGCAGCACGTGCTTATGATGCTGCATGGACTCTTGCTCTATCCATGATCCAAGCAAACAACAAAAAGGATCAAACGTTACTGGATAAGATTCTGCTTAATAATTTTACTGGCTTAAGTGGAAAAATTCATTTCAGTGACCAAAAGTTAGATCCTTCAGATACTTTTCAGATCATCAATGTGATGGGGAAAGATTGTAAGGAAATTGGGTTCTGGACAAATGGACTAGGTTTCTCAAATATTATAGGCCAAAATGCTGCTTTCAATTCTTCAATGAAGGAACTTGGACAAGTTTTATGGCCAGGAAGACCTTGGGGAACTCCAAGAGGATGGACCCTTCCATCATCAGATAACCCACTAAGAATTGGGGTCTCCGTTTTGGGCACATTGAAACAATTCATAACTGTAATTCAGGACCAAACAGAAAATACCACCACCTTTCAAGGATTCACCATTGATCTGTTTAACGCAACTATGAAGTTGCTGCCCTATTATTTGCCCTACAAATTTTATCCTTTCAATGACACATACGATAATTTGGTGAAGCAAGTTTACTTAAAGGTAAGACTTATTATATAGTATTATTTGCTAGCCTATACCAAGTCTTTCTCTTAATGCTGGCTACTGACACTTGTTCCCCCATCTTCATTTGTGCATGCATGAAACAGAATTTTGATGCAGTAATTGATGTGGCCATAATTTCATATCGATATCAGTACGCAGAATTCACTCAGCCATACACTGATCCGGGAGTGGTGATGGTAGTTCCCCTTAAATCAAAAGTGGATCATAGAGCTTGGTTATTTTTTAAACCTTTTACAAAGAGTATGTGGGTTCTAATACTGGCCATGGTTATCTACAATGGCTTTATTCTTTGGATGTTGGAAAGACGCCACAGTCCTGAAATTACAGGTTCCATGCTGAATCAAACTGGGACCATGGCTTGGTTGGCATTGACCCCTCTAATCAAGTTAGATGGTACTTAATTTAAAATTCTATGTTCTTGCATGCCATCATTTATCGCTTTGTTGAGTACTTGGCTAATTCTAATTTGGTTCATTTGACTGAAAATAGGAGACAAGCTACATAGCAATTTATCAAAGATGGTTATGGTGGTTTGGTTGTTTGTGGCACTTATCCTAACACAGACTTATACAGCTAACCTTGCCAGCATGCTAACTGCTGAACAGCTCGAACCAACTATAGATGATGTTGATCAGCTACGGAATAGAAATATCAAGGTTGGATACAGTTCAGGATCCTTCGTGAAACATTATGTGCAGGAAGTGTTACAGTTCCACCCTGAAAACATGAGGAATTATGGAGAACTTGAAGAGTTTGCTGAAGCTCTCAGAAGAAAAGAAATAGGATCTGCCTTTCTTGAAGTTCCTACAGCCAAAATTTTCGTATCAAAGTACTGTAATGAGTTTATTCAAGCCAGACCCTCGTACAAAATTGGAGGATTTGGATTTGTATGTGATGCAACAATATTCTCATGCCTATTATTTATGCAAACAATCTACTTTCTAATAGATTCTTCTAAAATATACTATTTGTTGGCGAAACACTTTTCACTGAAAGATTTCACTCATGATTTTATAGTTCCTGATGATAAAGTTTAACCAACAATAAGGAGTGTGTTACAAGTCTCTTTCTTTGGTTATGGAAGTTTGTTTAACTCTTTCTGTGTTGCGTGTGTTAGGCATTTCCAAGGGGGTCTCCATTTATTCCTGATGTAAACAAAGCACTTCTCGATTTAGTAGAAACCGGGAAGGTACGTGAATTAGAGAACAAAATGCTTGCATTAGAGGAATGTGAAGACACAGATGTAAATGGAGAAACTGCAAGCCTTAGCCCGAACAGCTTCTGGGTCCTCTTCATATTCACAGCAGGCACATCAACATTTTCTCTCTTGGTTTACATTTTCCGTACGAATTATGCAAACAGTGAAGAGAAAACAATCTGGAGACTAACCGCAATGATCATTCAACAGTGTAACCAGGCAAAGAGAAGAATATCAAGAAAAGTAAGTGATGTTGCAGAAAGTGTTGTTGCTCCACCAACTCAAGTTTAAACATGTGTAAAAGGGTGTACCTGGTTGAGGAGTGGAAAGAAAAGTGGTGTTGTAAAACAGACAGTGACATAAAATGACCAAGCATAAGTTATAACTTACTGCTAATGTAACTGATGCAAAGGAAAAGTGATGTTATAAATATCACTGTACAGTTCTTGTATTAATAAACAGAAGTTTAAGTTAATAAAACTCAATTTTTTTATTATGTTTAGCCCTTAATTAGCAGCACTCCTTCATAACTTTGATTTGTTTGGGAATTTCATTTTCAGTCCAAGAATATGCATCTTGCTGGAATGCACAACAAGCGTGTTCTATACCAATTATTAGCAAATATAATTGTGTGTTCAGCTGTTGACAATTTCTGAAATTGTATGATTAGATTAAGCCACAATGAATGCTCAGCTTTATTTCAAGTACCGCCATAAGTTCAGCTTTATCTTTCCGTAGTGAGTGATTATTGCTGGCTGCATTAGTTCAAACTATTATGACTCTAACTTATGAAAAATTAGTATAAATCTGAAACTCTGATATCAGTACAAATGGGGATGATCCAAGTGCAAAAGGGTGCTCTCTGTATTTGATTGTTTGAACCCCACACTCCCCAATGACCAATGAGATAGCATCATAATCCAATAACATCTATGCTGGTCAAAGCTAGATGGTGGACCAGAAAAGTTAACTGTCTATTTCCTTTTATATATAAAATACTTTTAGAAATGAAGAACAACAACAACATAAAGGTAGTGGGTTATCATAAAGAGGGTTTTGGAAATAGTTAATATCCTACAAATTTATCCTAATTTCATATTATAAAATAAGTTTAGATTTACAAACGATGCATTTTGAATAAAGTTTTGAAAATTTGAAATAATTCATAAAGTTTGATTCACCTTTATGCTTTGATGAATGATATTATTCACTATCATTTTATCATGTTTTGAATGCGTTAATTATTTGAACATTAGCTTCTTAAATTTTGGAAGATGTTATTTAGCTATTATGCATAAGGACTAAATATATGAAAAAAAAAATTATTGATCAATTAATCACATAAAGGAGTTCACCAATCATAAAAAAAGAAAGACAAAATAACTATTAGGAAATAGTTATGATCAATATTGATTACTTTACTTATTATTATATACGATAACCAGTAAAACTAAATATTTTAACTATTAAATATTATTTTGATGATGCAAATGCATTGATTGAATAAGTTATTATTAGTTAATTTAAAATATTTTATATTTCTATCAATTATTTATACAATTTATTGACTATATAATCTGAAATAAGTAAAATAGTTTCGTAAGAATATTGCTTTTTTCATTTATTTATTCTAAGTATTAATTTATAATTTATTTTCAATTATTAATAATAAAATAAATAAATATTATATATATATATATATATATATTGTTGGATTTTTCAAGAAAGGATCACCGAGAAGATTTAACACCAATGAGCCCAACTCACACATAAGGGATTGACACAAGTCTTAACCCAAAACTTTAAGACTATAAGTTTATGGGTCTTCATTATTTTATGATGCTCAACTTTCTCTTTTTTACTCAATGTGAAACTTAGACTCACACTTAGATTCTCAGCAATCTCCCCCTCAAGTGTGAGTCCCTTCACATTGGAACTTTCACCTTGAGCTAACTATCGAGAACCCTTTTTTTCATGCCACAATTCTTCTTAACGGGACACGCTTACCTGACCCACTCTAACCTTTTCTTAATGGGACACGCTTACTTGACCCACTATCAGGAAGACTTTCGATAAAGGAACTCGTCTAAATCATCACATAACCTTCGACTTTGATAACATTGTTAGGAAAACACTACAAGAAAACTGGTTATTACCAACAGATAAATTTCGACGAATATAAATTCGTCAGTAATTTCTTATTTCCGATGGATTTATCAATGGATATTCATTGACCGTCGGTAATATGTTTCTGAAAATTTTTTATTTATTTACCGACGGATTGGTCCGTCGATAAGTTTCCTAGACACTGTGCTCTAATTTACCGACAGAACTTACTTCTTTACTGGCGGATTATATCCTTCGGTAATTTCCTCGCTGAAATCAAAATTGAATTTCGCTCTTCCCCCAAATCAGTTTCCCTGTAAAAGCGAAAAAGGAGGGTTTGCTGTGGTGCAGAGCAGTGGGTGAGCGTCATTCGATCCAACCTCGTTTTCGATTCCACGTTTTTGCCCGTGTCGGCGCGACGTTGCCACCGTGAGTGTGTCTTGGCCTTGCCGTGACGTTCGTGGGTGTGGCGTAGTCAAAAGCAGGGAGCTCCTTTTGCGTTCTCCGTCGAGGTCACTGGCACAGTGGAATGGTGTGGTGCAGAGCAGTGGTGCGACAACCAATCCAACCCCTTTTTTTATTTGACTGTGTCGGCGCGACGTTGCCACCGTGAGCTTGCCCTGAGCCATCTGTGACGTTCGTGGGTGCGGTGAAATCGAATTTAGCGATCTCCGTCAGCATTCTCCGTCGAAGTCACCAGCGTAGTGGTAATTGGCACTCTTCCTTTGATTTCTTTATCCCTCTGCATATTCTCACTCTCATTTTGTAATTGGTAAGGGTTTTTTGGGGGAACCACCGTCGTTGAAGCGTTGGATTGGGGAGCCAACAACTATAAGTTTTTTGGGGCGCTTACGCGAGTCTGAGCCATTGCAGGTATGAGCTTTTTGCCTTTCTCTCTAGAGCGATAATTGATTGATGTTATTTTTTGTTTGTATGTTAGTTTGATTATGTGTTTGAGCTGGTAGGCAGAGATGTGGTGGGGAGAAGAGTGTAAAGTGTGTGTTGATTCATTGAAATGAATAATTATAGTGAAAGGTTAAATGTGCGTTTGGATTTTGGAATTTGGTTTAGAGTGCCCCCTCCTTATGGAATTGTTTTTGTTTGTAACATCTTGCAAGTAGGCTTTGGCCTCATGAGTGCAGTATATTTGGTGTTGCTTTACTTAAAATTCCCCTTCATCACTCAATGGTGGTTTTGTTACTGATTTATTATATTGGTTTGCTCTTGATTACACTTCAATAAACCCTCCTTGCCTTTCCTTTACTTGAAAGGTATGAAGTCCAAAACGTATTAAAGAATACATGAAATTTTAAGTGTAGTTCTATGCAAACAGTTGTAATCATAGTTTGACTAGGTTCTTCCGATTACAACAATGATGAGTTTTGTAACTCTTCGGATATCTTACCCAATAAGTGAGATATATATTCCCACAATATGATACTTTTGGGAACATCTCACTGTTTTACATGGCCTTCCATGTTGGACTTAAGTAATAATAGGTTTATTACTTAGTTCCCATGTTCTTTCACTATCACAAATGTAACACTGTCTATCTTTGCCTTGTCACAGAACATGGGCGAAGTTCTCAGCCACCGTCGTTGAGTGTATGACCGTTGTTATAGTGGTAGGAGAGGCTTGAAGGAATCTTTTGTGATAAGAGTTGAAGAGTTTATCCAGACGGCTAGTTAATATAAATATTATGCTCTTGAGGGAGGTATTCAATGTTCATGCATCAAGTGCGAATGTACTCGTATTTTGAAAGACGAAGAAGTTAAAGTTCATCTATACAAAAAAGGATTCATGCCAGATTACTGGATTTGGACATTTCACGGTGAAGAGGTGTCATCTGTTTATTTGGGTGAACATGAAAGATGTCTTCCTAGTTCAAGCACGGTTGTACCTACCTTTGAGATGAATCAAGCAATGTATATGCAAGAGATGTTGAATAATGCTCTTGGCCAACATGCTTCATTTGAACAAGTTAACGATAATTGTTTAGAGGAATCTCCAAATGAACTCACTCAAAGGTTTTACAATTTATTGGCAGAGGCAAATGAACCTGTCTTTGAAGGGGTAAGGGAGTCAAAGTTGTCTGTATGCATTAGACTTCTGGCCTTCAAATCGAACTGGAACATTCCCAACCAAGCATTGGACCAAATGGCAAAACTAATTTTAGATCTAACACCACCAAATAATCCTTTGCCGAACAATTATTATGAAGCAAAGAAATTAGTTTCAAAGTTGGGATTGGAATCTAAGAAGATTGATTGTTGTGTGAATGGCTGTATGCTTTTTTACGACAATGATAATGGAAAAAATGATGCATCCTTGCTACAATGCAAATATTGTGGACAACCACGACACCGCACAAAACATCCAGAACAGAGGCAAAAAAAACCAATATCATTGAAGTCCATGTTTTACTTGCCTATAATTCCAAGACTGCAAAGAATGTTTGCTTCAATGCAAACAACACAACATATGACATGGCATTATGAGAACAAAATAGAAGGCATGCTATGACATCCATCTGATGGGGAAGCTTGGAAGCACTTTGATCGAAAGCATCCATCTTTCGCCAGTGATCCCCGTAATGTGCGACTTGGTCTATGTACGGATGGCTTTAATCCATACATTCAAGCATCATCATCCCCTTATTCTTGTTGGCCAGTGATTGTTACTCCATATAATCTTCCACCTGAGATGTGTATGACTAAGCCTTATATGTTTTTAACGTGTCTTATACCAGGTCCATCTAATCCAAAGGCATCTATAGATGTTTATCTAGAGCCCTTGATTGATGATTTGAATAAGTTGTGGAATGGTATTTGGACGTATGATGTTTCAAGGAAACAAAATTTTCTAATGCGGGCAGCTTTGATGTGGACTATTAATGATTTCCCTGCATGTGGAATGCTATCCAGTTGGAGCACACACGGTAGATTATCTTGTCCGCATTATATGGAGCACACTAAGTCATTCACATTAACTTATGGTCGGAAAAGTTGTTGGTTTGATTGTCATCGTCGATTCTTGCCCATAGAGCATCCGTTTAGGAGGAACAATAAGGCATTTCGGAAAGGGGAAGTTGAAAAGGATGGGCCACCTCCGATTTTGACCCCATCACAAGTATGGCGAAGAGTCAAAGATTTTCCAAAAGTAACTGAAAGTGGTGTGACAAGGATGGATGGGTATGGAGAATGGCATAATTGGACTAAAAGAAGCATCTTTTGGGATCTTCCATATTGGAAAGATAACTTGCTAAGACATAATCTTGATGTGATGCACATCGAAAAATTTTTTTTTGACAACATCTTCAACACGGTGATGAATGTAAGTGGCAAGACAAAAGATAATGACAAGGCAAGAAGAGATATAGCTTTGTATTGTCGGCGGAGAGACTTGGAGTTGCAGTCACAGACTAATGGGAAGTTGCTGAAGCCAAAAGCAAATTACACCTTAACAAAAGATGAAGCTAAAATAGTTTGTCGTTGGATCAAAGAGCTTAGAATGCCAGATGGTTATTCTTCTAACTTGGCAAGATGTGCAGATACTGAAAAAGGTAGTATTCATGGTATGAAAAGTCATGATTGTCATGTCTTCATGGAGACATTACTTCCTATTGCATTTAGCTCATTACCAATGCATGTGTTAAATCCTCTAATAGAAATTAGACACTTTTTTAAAGATTTGTGCTCAACGATATTAAAGGGGGATTCAATAAGAAGATTGGAGGACAATATTCCACTTATTCTTTGTAAATTGGAAAGAATATTCCCTCCAAGATTCTTCGATTCAATGGAGCATCTACCTATTCATCTTCCATACGAAGCATGGCTTGGCGGACCAGTGCAATATAGGTGGATGTATCCGTTTGAAAAGTGATATGATTACTATATTTTGTATATATTGTTTATTTCCTTCCCTAATGTATTCGTTTTCTTCATATAGATTTATAAGGGAATCAAAACGTTCTGTAAAAAACAAAGCCAAAGTAGAAGGATCAATTTGTGCATCTTACTTGCATCGTGAGACCACATACTTTTGTTCTCATTATTTTCAAAACTTCATCTTGTTACCAAGCAATCATAGGAATGATACACAATATCAAAGTGAAACATCTAAATCAACATTATCAGTGTTTCAACAAGTTGGTCGTCACGCAGGCAAAGAGGCCACTCATTGGTTAACTGATGTTGAATTCAACTCTGCTCCTGTGCATGTGTTGATCAATTGCACTGAAGTTAAATCTTACCGTGAGTATGTTCTAATCTCATTTTTTACAACGTCAATAGTTTTGTAATGATTTTAAGCAACTTGTATCTGTATTATGATGATTCCTCTTAACAGTTCTTTCCTTGTGGCTAAGCAAATACCTCAAGCAAATGCTTCTGCCAACATACATTCAAAGTTTCCTTACTGGTTCAGAAATCAAGTAAGTATGGTCCTATTAATGAAACCAACTTGGTTAACTTAATTTAACTCTCTATTGTCACATATTTGTAGGTTTATAACAAGCCATTAAGTCTTAGGAATCAAGAGCTAAGGGATTTGGCAAATTGGCCCATGAGATGCGTCAAAGAATGACACACATACTTTGTCAATGGGTACAAGTTCCACACCAAAGTGTGGTCGAACAGAAAGAAAACAAATAATTGTGGTGTGTACGTCAAGGGCCTCACTGAGGGTGGTTATGATGATTTTTATGGGATCATTCTTAAAATATATGAGTTAGAGTACAACACTTGTACTTCTCCAAAGAGAGTTGTTATTTTTTATTGTGAATGGTTTGATCCTTCAAGAAGAGGTACAAGAGTGGATCCTAGGCATAATATTGTTGAACTTCAAATAAGTTCAAGATACCAACCATTTGATCCATTCATTCTTGCAAACAATGTTAGATAAGTGTATTATATGCTATATCCAGCATTTCGCATTAATAAACGTGGGTGGTGTGTTGCAATACAAACCAAACCTAGGTGTCACATTGATTCAAATGAGGTAGAAGAGGATATCACCTACCAAGTTGATCAAATGTCACATGCCAATGAAATAATTCAAGTAAAAGGTGTGTTTGGGTTGCATGCCTTTGATGGTGATCCTGAACAATTGGAAGGACCTACACAAGAAGATGAAGACGAATATGATAATGAAGATGGAGAAGAAGAAGAAAAAGAAGAAGAAGAAGAAGAAGAAGAAGATGATGATGATGAAAATTATGATGATTAAAGAAGTGTTTGAAGCCATTTACATTGAAAGTAGAGTTGTATTATAATTTTATTGATACATGATTAAGCTTTCAACTTCTTTAGCATATTCTCATAGTTTAAATTTCACTTATTTTTCAATGACATCCGAAAGTTCATCTAATCTTGATAAAGGGAAGGAGATAGTAAAACGTAAAGAAAAGAGGGCGCCAAAAAGGGCCCGCTATGTTCTGAGGATTCCTGGCATTGTAGCATCCACATCCATTCCACCCCCTGCTACTAGCACACATAGTGCACCCATACAGTCCCCCTCTCCAATTGTTGTACCATCACCATCCCCATCCACACCTCTAGTGGTACCCACACCACCCCCTCTTGTGTTACCCACACCACCCCCTCTTGTGTTACCCACACCACCCCCTCCTATGGTACCCACACCACCCCCTTCTGTGGTACCCACACCACTCCCATCTTTCATCTATAACAACCTTCTCCCTCATTGTTTGATGCTTTGCATAATATTGCTATACCTTCCCCATCATTAGTCCCTTCTCCTAATATTGTTGGCACCTTAGATACTACTGATGCGGTTGATGTTGACCCTCCTCTTCATGAGTGACCCATGATTGAACCGTTTAATCGAGGGTAATACTTTTTATCAAGTTAAAAATTTATTTCATTACAACTTGTGTTCTTTTGTATGACTTTTGTTTAATGAATATGCAGATTTCTTCCTTCTAGGGTTGCTTCACAGGCCGTCACACGGTCTATTAAGCAACAATTTATGAGAGTTTGGTCGTCATGGGGAGCAATACCTCAAGAAGACAAAGAACATTTCTGGCAACATTTTAAGGTAACATGTCATCACACTTATTCTCTTGTCATTCCTTCTATAGGTTAACATTGAACTGTCTTTTCATTATTATTGTTGATTTGCACTTTATTCATTGTCATAAAGGAAGGTGCAGTGGAAACTTGAGCATGAAGTAGAAATTCATAAAAATTTTCACAGTAAAGCATCTCATAGAGTATCTGAGATGTTTAAAGAGGCTCAAAATGCAGGCTAACGGCCTTACTGGCTTGGGGATGATGTTTAGAATAATTTGCTAGCACATTGGAATTCTCCTACGTATCACAATAAGTATTACAGCGCAAAGGAACCGAGGTTCCGAAAAGGGTGGAAGCCTACACACTGGGGGTTCCATTACCACCCAAGAGCATGCCATTCGTATGGTAAACAAACCTCCATTCTTAATTTATTGAAGTTGTATCATTTCTAGAATTTCTATATATGTATTTCTTTTGTTACAAGCAAAGGAGCTAGGACGAGCTGCTCATATTGATGAGGTATTTTAACAAACTCATATGCGCAAAGGAACTGAGCAATTTGTTGATGAAAGATCTCGGAGGACATATGTAAGCAAACACTTTAAATTTATTATAAGAAAACTTCAATTTTTATCTTATTTAACTAATTTCTCATTATTTTATTTAATATAGGAACAATTTGAGAAAAGACTTTCACAGGTCAGATCTGAACAAGGCTCATGTGCGGGTGGATTACAAGATATCATTGATAATCCTACTGTAGATGATACAATTAGGACAAAGTGTTGGGTTGAGGTTGTCGGGGGTAAGAATAAAGGAAGAATATATGGGACAGGACAACTTGTAGGTGGAAGCAGTGGCATAAAGCCCCAATCTACTGCATCCACTTCCAGTGCTGAAGAAGTTACCTTCCTCAAACAACGACTGTAAGAAATTGATGAAAAACTAAAAGTAACTGATCAACGATTGCAAGAAAATGATCAGGCTTATGCAGAATTGAAAGGCCAATTTTAGTCGTTACAGAACATACTCCTCACACTTCTGCCTCCTGACCAACAAGTTCTTCGACAAGCTGTATCCAACCTAACACAGTCTCAGCAACAACCTGCACCTGCCCAGCCTACAACAATCCAACCAAGCATTAAGTAGCCCGACCAAGTGCAGCCCAACCCAATTCCAGTATACATTTGTGTTTAAAATTAGTGTACATTTGACATTATCTTTGCACCACAGGTTATGTTTGATTGTTTATATTGAATTTAGAAGTTTCTTATTAGATATCTTGTATGAATTTATGTAGTCTATATGAGTTGTTTGTAAATATGCAGGTCTATACTGAATTGACAAGTTTGATTATGTTGAATTGGCAGGTCTGGTTATGTTAAATTGGCAGATTTGATTATGTTAAATTGGTATGGTAAATTAGATGTTACAAGTGATTCTACAGTTCAACGTTATTTTATCGAAATATTTATCGACGGGTATATCCGTCGGTAATGTTCGAGCAAGTTACCGACGGATATATCCGTCGGTAATGTGCACAAGACAACATTTGTATGGCATCATTTTGGAAGGATTTACCGACAGAACCTTCCTTCGGTAACCTTTACCAACGGCTATTGGCTGTCGATAATTACCAACAGATGATTACCATCAATAATTACCGACAAATGTATATCCATCGATAAATATTACAGACTGGCCTTTTACTAACATAATTTTGCCCGTCACAATTCTGTTGATAAAACTACATTACCGACGGATTTTTGGCTTTATGGACAGAATATAACCGTCGGTAATTACTGTTTTTTTTTGTAGTGAAACCCCCGAGAATCACTTTATTAATAGAGAAATCAAATAAACATAAGGAAACACAAACAATTCTCCCATACCCTTTGACCCCGAGTATACCCACACTCTCCAAATAATTTAACTTAAACCTCACAACGCTCTTATTATAAGAGTATAAGAAATAAGAAGAGTTAAATACAAGTTTGACGTGTCTTTGACTCGAGGTAAGGAACATCATGGATTTAGAGCCCATTATATAGTCACTAACACCCACCCCCTAGGTTATCCTAGGCAATGTGGGACTTTTCAAGACATGTTATTTTCACCAGTCCAACATTCTCCACCCTGATTAAAATAAACACATACTCATTGTCTATATCCGCCATCATACTCCACCATGAAGAGTATCACTTGGAATCGAACTGTCTCGAGAATTTCCACTTGGAATCACCTTTTCCCAAGAATTTCCAATTAGAATCAAACCATCCCAAGAATTTCTACTTGGAATCAAACTATCCTAAGAAAAAATCCTACCAAACCATAACTCTGATACCATTGTTGGGTCTTTCAAGGAAGGATGACCAACGAGATTTAACACCAATGGAACATGAGCTCAACCCACACATAATGGATTGACACCATTCTTAACCCAAAACCTTAAGGCAATAGGTTTATGAGTCTTTATACTTATATGGTGCTCAACTTTATCTTTTTTACTAAATGTGGGACTTAGACTCACACTTGAATTCTCAAAATATATATATATATATATATATATATATATATATATATATATATGAGTGTGCGTGTGTGTGCGCAAACATTAATTTATAAAATATTCTGATTTTTTTTAAATATTTGAAAGATAATAGTTGATTTTTTTTACGAGAAACTTCGTATTAATTAAAATTTTATCAATGGATATTTAAAAATACTTTTTGAAATGTAAATTTTTAATCAAAAATACTTATTATTTTTAAATGGATATTTAAAAAAAAATCTACATGAATTTCTTTCTCATAAATATTGTTATGGATTCTTTCTTGCATGAAAATTATATATACTTTAAATAAGAACGGATAAAAAATCTAAATTGTAAAACCAATACATAACAATTCGAATCCATATTATTTAAGTCTATTTAAATAGATTTACTTTAAATTTAAATCTTTTTTTATTATTCAAGTGCAATTCATATAATTGGGTTTGGATTATATTTAGCTTGAATCACATTTTGCATTTTTAAAATTAAAATCAATATGCATCTAAGTCGAACCAAGGTGACTGAGGACCAGTCAAATCAAGTCAGCTCGAATCTAAGGTTGAATAGGTTCAAGATGAAGGTCGAGCCAAATTGACCTAGGTAAAGTCGAGTTTGCTAGACGAAAGGACTAGTTGGTCAATATGTTATGGAGAATTTAGCCGAGTCAAAAGCCGAAAAATCAAGTCAAGTTGACTTGGTATAAAAGTTGAGATGGGGTTAAAAAATTGAGACAGGTACTCTTGAGCTAGAGGTTGAGGTGATTCATCTCAGGTCGAATGTTGAGCTGAGTTGGCTCGAGCTATAGGTCATACGAGTCAACTTAAGCTGGAGGTCAAGACGAGTCGGCCTCGATCAAAGCTTGAGACAAGTCGACGCGTCTCTTAGCAAAAAGGATGTCACCACTACCCCTTTGAAGCTAAAGATTTTGATGGATACTCAAGAAAAAAATACTACAAGATTCAGAGAAGCTTAAGATAAAGATATAGAGTATCTAGGGTGTCAAGTCACTATGGATAAAGAGGAAGCATAAGAGGAATAATCAACCAAATCGATCACCTCTCTTAACAAGTGAAATCATTTTTTTCATGCATATAATAAATTAAGGTTAAAACATAATTAAATTATGTTCCTACAGTTTTTCAAAAATAAAAATAACTTTTGAATTGAAATTGATTTTTAAATCAAGTATTCTCTTATTATAACTTCTCCTAAAAATCATCTTTTCTATAGAGAATAAAAATTAATTTTTAAATTTATTTGATTTTATTTGAATTAATTAAATTATGTTTCTACAAATTTTCAAAAATAAAAATATCTTTCGAATTGAAACTGATTTTTAAATCAAGTACTCTCTGACTATATCTTCTCTTAAAAATCATCTTTTCTATAAAGAATAGAAATTGATTTTCGAATTTATTTGATTTTATTTTTTAATTAATTGAATTATTTCTTTAAATAACGTAATTTGAGAAAGAGAAAAAAACAACACATTACTACTGAGTGGTAGCACAAAAATAAATTGATTAAGTTTTTGCCTCTGTTATTTAAGTTGGATGAGAAAATTCACTTGTGAAAGGAGTTGATTGATGAACATTCTGTCTTTGTATTCTTACTTTCCAAGTGACAGTGTTCAAATATTTTAATTGTAATTTTCATCCTTTGTTTTGTACAGAGGAGGTGTTTCGTCCCTTGTATGATTCAAAGGAGGTGTTGTCATATCTTGAAGGGCTCAAGAAAGGTGTTTATCACTAGGTCATTGTGGTTGTAATTGAAATACTAAAGATAGTGAATTGGGATTCTCATTCTCACATTGAGGTGACTGGGAACTGGATGTAGGGTTGACTATACCCGAACCCATATAAATTAATGTGCGAATTTTTTCTTTCCTTTACCTTTCTTTTTATGCTTCCGGTAATGCACTTAATTAATAAAACAAAAAAGGATAGATTTTCAAGTATAGACGTCAAGAGAAAAATTTAAAGCATCAATTCAAACCCCCTTCTTGATGTCATTTGTCTAACAGAGTCGGTTTGGACCAAAGATCAATACAAGTCAGTGACCACATTTCTTTAAGGAAAATACAATCCTTACAAACTATAAGGTATAAGATATTAAATGTAAGATATTTTATCTCTTAGAAATTAAAAAAAAATACAAAGAACCTTAAAATAAACTAGTCAAATTTATGCAAATATTTTACAAATTATATTAAGCAAATCATTTTTTTATACTATACAACATAGTCATTTTTTTTTGTGTAAAACCTTATTGTTTGGACTATGAATGATTTTAATATTCTTAATATGAAATTAGTCAATGATTATCTTTAAGACATGTTAGAGTTTCATTCTTGAAGTAATTTGATTTGGTCTTTTAATATACCTCATGTCAAGACTATGATTCTTTGGAAACTTCTTCATCGTTGGATTCCTACCAATAAGCATATCTAGTTTTGTGGTATGGTTATTTCACTAAAAAAATCACAACTTACCGAAAAATTTAGATTCATCATAATAACAAATTACTGTGAGGATTAACAATGAATATCCTAGTTTAAGTTACGAATGGAAATATTTTTTAGTAACCTTGTATGTGAATTTGTTAACCAAGTATTCGTCGGTAAAATCCATCGGTAAAGTTTTGTGAGCTGGCCATCTATAAATTTCTTCAGTAATGGATTAATTTCATCATTAAATTAGTGGATGAAATCACATTAAATTTTTAGAATCCCTCTCCCATTTAACTAGTGTCCCAAAACGTGAATAGGCTTTCATCCTCATCTAGAGTGAATAGCAAAAACCCAACCCTACGATGATGCTATCGTGGCCCTGCTGTGACGTTGTCGTGGCCCTGTCGTGACACTGTCATGGCTCATTGTAACCTTGTCATGAAATTCGTGGCCTGAGCGAGGTGCCATCTTGTTTGTGGGTTAATAGAGGCTTGAGGAAAAAGCATTGTTCATCGAGGGACCCTGTTGCGTTTAGTGTCGCACCGACCACTGAGGTAAGCGATGATTTCATTGTTTTGTGGGTGGGGTTTCATGGTTTTGTTTATTTATTAAGGAAGAAATAGATTAAATTATCTGTGATGTATGAATTGGTTTTTATCTTGTTGTAATCTATAAATGTAATGGTTGAAGCGGTAGCAAAAATTTGAAAGAAAAGGATGAAGGGAAAACAATGACAAGTTACCCAATTGTGTATTAGGGATTGGGTAATTTGGTATGAATTTGGTACTTTCTTTAATACGCTTATGTCTTTTTGATTAATCCAACTTGCCTCAAGTCAAGGTTGTAATTCTTAACTGTTCAGTAACCCTATGCTCAATATCTACTAGTGAATGACATGTTTTCCCCAAAAAATTCTACAAGGCATCTCTAATGGAGTGTTCTAAGCAATTTGGTAGTCATATAAAGCATCCTTAATCCTCTTGTTCCAATCCTTCATGTGAGACCAATATGTTTTCTCTAATTTGTTTTAGTTTCTTATTTGACACATCTACTTATCTAATCATCTAGGGATGGTATGAGTTTGAGATCTTATAAGTGATGCCACATTTCCTTGATAGTGCAAAAGTTCATATGCTAGTTTTATTTTAGCATTTCCACCATAAGAAAGGTCTTGCATAAGAACATTATGGTTCCTTGCTTTGTTGAAGATAACAGAGAAATCATTAGTTGATGATGGATCATTGACATCCCATTCCCCAAGCATCATAAGGTATATGGCTAGTTTGTCGATGAAGTATTTCAACAAACAACTCATCTTTACAAGGGATCTGAACAGTTTGTTGATGAAAGATCTCAAAGGACACATGTAAGCAAACATTTTTACTATTATTTTGCCTTTAAACTTAAATTTGTACCATATTTAACTATTTTTTCATTCTATTAACAAGAAGAATTTGAAATTGGACTTTCACAGGTCAGATTTGAGCAAGGGTCATGTCCTGATGCATCATAAAACATTAACAATGATGATGTTACACAGAATGACATCATTAGGACACAATGCTGGATTGAGATTGTGGTGGAAAAAATAAAGGAAAACTATATGGGTTAGGATAACTTGTTTCAAATTACACTAGTGGAAGAGGTACCCTCAAGCATCAACCATTTTCAAAATCTAGTCATGGAATACTTGACTCTTGATGCCCAGACACATCTTCAACAACATCATTCCAACCAAACCCAGTCTTGGCAAAACCCTATCTTAGTCCAACCCATTTCAATCCAAGAGCCAGAATCTCAACAGACCTTCAACAAGAAGGTAATAATTCTAATGATTATGTAGATTATTAGGACCTTTTTTATATACTTATTAGGTGTTTTCTATTATGTATGGATACATAACTTACCAACATATTATTACTTCAAAATCTTATTTTCTATTGTATTTGGTATTGTGATATGGTATTGTAGAACAATTGATATTTGAATTGGCTAGCATTGTATGTATCTACTTAAGTAGAAATATTAGTAAGTCTGTCTGGGTGTAGAGAATGTAGTTAATTGCACTTGTATTGCTTGTCTGTTTGGAATAAATATTGACAGGTTTGTTTGAGTGTAGAGAAAATAGCTCACTGTTCTAGAAACATGCATTGCATTTACTAATGGAAATAATCGTTGATAATGTTTTATAAATGTACTGACGAAAATATTCGTCTGTAATGTTTCATACAGAAAACTCATTGAACCATATTATTACCAACAAATATATTCTTCAGTAAATATTAATGATTGCGTTATTAGCGACAAGTTTTGGCCCTCCAGAATTCTGTCAAAAAAAATGTTTATCGATGAATTTTTATTGTTTTAGACGGATTATGGTCATTGATAATACCTATTTTTTAAGTGTTTGTTTTATGTGTAGCCTATGTAAAGATCCTCAAAAGAGTAATACTTAATTATTTCCAATATATAATTTTTCACTAAATTAAATCCTAATTTTGTTGAAAATCACATAACGTTAATGTTCATTTGGTGGTGCCACGAGTTAGTATCATGGTTTTTATTTTTTGTTTTTTTTATTATTTTTTTTTTGTTTCCTTTTTTCTTCTGAATTTTCTTTCATCCTTTATCTCCTTCCTATTTTTCTTTCACCCTAATTTTCAATTTCTAACCCTAATTTATAATTTTCCTAGCCCTAAATTTCACATCCCTTAATTAGAGGTAAAGGTGTATCTCTGAGTGTTTTTGCTGCGATTTCCCCACCCCTTCTTTGGAGCCATTATGTGATTGTTGGTGTTGCTTCAAATTTCCCTCAAATTTATTTTTTTAGTTGTTGACCTCTCTTTTGGATTAAAGGTAACTATATCGAGCCATTCTTTTTAATTGAGATGAACAATTGTTAGACTATTTGTTCATGTTTGTGTAGTAAATTGTTGTAATATTTTTTATGTTTGTTGTTGTTATTTTAATGTATTTTTTTGTTATTGAGATGTATGTTGTTGTCTACCGTTAATTTGTGTTGCGTTGTTGTTTTGAGCTCACATTGTTAATGTTTTAAGCTAAAAGTGTTACTGTTTTATAACACAGTTTTATGCTGAAAGTGTTGTTATTTTAGCACATAGTATTGATTCTTGTTATGTTAGTTAGTTGTCAAACCACACCACACCAACATTTGTCTTGGTGGACTACTTTAATTTTGTTTGTATTGTTGTTTCAGTAGAAATATGTGTTGTTGTTTGGGTTGTTTGTTGCTTGGCTTCATGTTTGTGTTTTTTTTCATTGAGTTATGTCATTTGTGTTTGTTTATGTTAGGATTCAGTGAACCTGGGGAGGGGGGATTAGTAAGATATAATGGATGAGTCAAATATTAATCCTCCTCCAAGTGTTGATTATGAAACTGAGAATGTTATCATGAATCGGATAATGTTGATGCGGTTGAAGAGGATATGGATGAGAGTGTTAAATTTTGAGAATTGTCTTCTAATAAGAAAATTAATAAGTCAACAACTTCTGATTGTTGGAAATATTAGGAGTTGGTGATGATGGAAAAGAGAGGGCAGAGTGTAATGGGTGCAACTAAAAAAACATTATTGGTAGTAAAAAGTATGACACTTCTCCTTTGAAGCGTCACATTGAGAAATATAATAAACATAAATTTGAAGATGTGAAGCAGGTGATAAGGATGGGTTAGGAAAGCTAAAATCTAGAAGCATAGATCCAATGGTTTCCCATGAGCTATGTGCCAATGTAATTATCCAGCACAGTTTACCATTCAACTTTGTTGATAATGAAATACTTAGAACTTGGATAAGTTATATGAATCTTGATGTGTGTTAAGTTTCTAGAAATACGATAAAGAGTGATGTTATGAAAATACATATGAAAGAAAAAAACATGCTAAAGGAAGAGTTCAAGAAAATCAGAAATATGAGTTGTTTAACATCCGATTTGTTGACTTGTATAACTGGTGAGGGTTATATTGCTTTGACAGCACATTATGTTGACATAAATTGGAAGTTATGCACTATAATTTTGAACTTTTGCCACTTCCCTCCACCTCTCATTGGCTTTAAGCTTTCAAAGAAAATAAATGGATTTTTGGATGATTGGGGAATTGAGAAAATAGTATTTTCTTTGACTTTGGATAATGCATATACTAATGATGTTTTGATCAAAACTTTAATAAGTGAGCTTCTTTTCAAAATTCTTTGGTTTGTGATGGTGAGTTTTTGCATGTGCATTGTTGTGCATACATTTTAAACTTAATTGTGCAAGAACGATTGAAAGCTCTTGGTGATTCTGTATATCATATTAAGGAGATCATAAAGTATTTTAAAGGTTCTGAAAGTAGGATGATGAAGTTTAAACACTATATTGAAAAAGTAAGGGACATTGATGCCAAAACAGCTTTGTGTATAAATGTTCCTACAAGGTGGAACTCTACTTATTTGATGCTTTAGAGTGCCCTTAAATATCAACGTATGTTTACAAGTTTGCACTTAGTTGATGAGAATTATAAGTATTGTTTGTTTAAGAAAAAATGGAAAAGAGTTTGAAAAGAGTTAAAAAAAATCTATGTTTTTTGGTTACACTTTTATGATATTACAAATATGCTTTCTGCCTCAAGTTATCCTACATCAAACTTGTACTTTTACAAGTTTGGAACATCCAAACCCTTTTAATGGAAAGTTTAAAAGATGAAACTCAAGCTATCAAAGATTTGGCTGAAAGGGTGATGGTAAAGTTTAATAAATACTAGGATGAATGTGGCATTGTCCTTGCATTTGGAACAATCTTAGACCCAAGGATAAAGTTGGAAACATTGAGATATTGCTATGAGAAGATAGACCCTCTTACTTCGGAAATAAAGTTAGAGAACATGATAGAAAAATTGTACAAGCTTTTTTCTGAATACTTTTCCAAGAATGACATTTCCCTCTCCTAAAGCGTAAGCATACTGATTTGTCAACAACGTCATCCTCAATTGATTCTATCAAGTCAAATGCTCTTCATGTAAGTCATATAATCATATTAATTTCTACTAATTTAATTGTTATTATTGTACATATAAATACACTAATGATTTTGGTTTTTATGTTAGGAATTAAAACAACGCAAGCTTCAGTCTTTTATTAATATAAGAATGAACATACTTGACATATACTTGGATGAGCCAACATTGGATGTTGATATTACTGAATGTATGGATGTTTTTGAATGGTGGAAGAGTAATAGTCAACATTTCTCAGATTTTATAAATCAAGGCTTGAGACTTGCTAAGTATCCCAATTACCATAGTTGCATCTAAATCGGCTTTCAGCATTGGTTCAAAGATTTTGAATAAGTATAGAAGTCGTCTATTGTCAAAACATGTTGAAGCCATAATATGTACTTGCAGCTAGAAGCATGGGTTTTGTGAATATGGTAACTTCTCAAATTTAAATTCTAAAAATATATTTTCATAAGCAATGTTTTATATTCTAACTTGTTTATTTCAATTGCATTCCATGTGTTATTTTAAGATGATGATGTTGATCAAGATGGAAGAGGGAAAAAGATTTGTTCTAAGGGTGAATCTGATGAATCCACCCTAAGGCTTATAGCTTAGGCCATTTACTAAGCCCATTTTCTTTATTTTCCTTTGTTTTAATTAAATAAATGTTATTTCTAAATTGGGTTCTTTATAAATACAACCTAACAAAGCTGCCAACATTTTCCAGCGTAACATATATTGGTGGGCCAAGATTTCTTCAGCAGCCAAAAAGGTGTCAACTGGGTCCGCACGTAGCAGCCCAATTTCACCTAGTGAGATTCATCATGTGGAGCCAGCACCTGTCATGGCATGTTGTTGTTCAAAGAGCCATGTGTTTGGGCCGATATAGCAATAGCCCAAGTCTTACACCAAGTCTCCTATTCACGCGAGGCCATTCTACTTCAAAGAGCCATCAACGCAGCCAATTGCATAAGAGAGGCAGAGCAGCTAAGATTTTCCCCTTCTCATCCTCAGGCGTGCAATCATCGTCACGGCGCCTGTCAAATGCTTCCTCCCTCACCTTATCACTGTTAGGGTTCCGCTAGCGTCCCCAACCTTAGTCAGGATTTCATCTTGTCGTTAGGAACCTTTGTTAGACGAAGTTTTTTTCTCTTTTGTTAGTGTGTCGTTCAATACATGTCAATTAGGTTTAATTTCATTTTCTTACTTAGCTTTCAATTTTCATTGATCTCATGTTTTTTGTCTTAGGTCTTGTTTAATTTGCTTTATATGTTGCTGATTCCTTAGACGTTGTGCCTAATTTGTGTGTTGTTCAATGTTGCGCATTTGTTCTCTCACTGTTGTGTATCACATGCTTAGTTTTTATGATTGTATGTTTCTGGAGTTCTAACTTTGCTATTAGATCATTAGCAAAATTTTCTGCAGTGCTAATTGATATTGTTCTTGTTTAATTTTGCTAAACCTACTAATGTTTGCATTGAGTTGTTTCTAAAACCAATTTGTTAGCTAAGGATTGTTGTTGACTGAAGCACTTCATACGCATTCCATCATAGTGTAATTTGATTCATATCAAACTCTATGTGTGGAAACACAAGCTTCTCATATGTATGCACAGGTAGTGCTATTGGCATAATTCTATTACTATGAACATCAATTTCTACATCAATGTTCATTCCTAATTTTTGTATCCTTGAAGCTGAATCATGTTTACAGTTTCATTTATCTGCGTTGCTTGCATTGGTTTGTGTTGGTTGAACAAGTTTAAACTGGCCTAAGTTTCTTGCAAGTGATCTTTTGTTCCTATGTCAGTCTAGTTGTTTTGATTGATTGTTGATTTCTTTGATCAGAACCATAACCAGACTTGTGTAGTAAAAACAATTTGATTTTTGTCTATTCAGTGTACGCTGCATCCTTTTTAGTTTATGTCTCTGCTGCATCACACTTTGGTGGTCTATGATGAGCTTAGATGTTACATCTTGTCATCTAATGTGTCTTTTCATATATCTGCCCTGTTTGTGCTAGACTTTCTTTTGATTTGATTTCAATTCAGTATCTTGATTCATTGATTCAGTATGTGTGATTGAATTTATTACACTTTCTATATCAAACTAAAATCTCTTGTTTTAGATTATGTTTTGAATCCATCTTCTCTCATTTTGTCTACAACTGTGGTGTGACATTATGATGCATTGTCTGAACCTTTGCTTGGCAGATTATCTCTATTAGGGTGCTTTGATGCATATCTTGAGTGTAGTGTATGTTTGGGCCAATTTTGCTTTGCTTTGTAGTCCTTGTTGTGATAGTTTCCAAAATTGAAATAAATTTCCCTGTTGTTTTTGTTTTGCATTTGTTAGAGTGAAAATCTGTTGCATTTTGATGTCTACATCTGCATTGACCGAGCCTATCATCCACCTGTTTCTAGTTTTATAATTTTTTTTAGTTGAATCTTTTGTCTTTCTTTATGTGCATCTATTAATTGACATTGGAAGCATGAAAATTGTTGTGAACTGTGGCCTAAACTAAAGAGTATGATTGATCTTTGAAAGCTGAAAAGAAAATAAGTGAAAAGAAAAGGAAAGAATTGAAAATTCAGTGACACGAATTTAATCACAAGAAAATCTGGAAAAAAAATAAAGAAAGTTGCTAGAGCAGTTCATAACTTCACCTTTATTTGGTATTCTAGTTTCAATTTGAGATGCATGTGCACCATTTTGGATTGAACTTATTTTGTTTCTTCTTGACTTTGTTTTGTTAATCATATTCTAGACATTATCCTTAGGTTCCTTTTGGTGTGCCTTCTTTCTTGAATTGTCTTATTTTTCTTTCTTGTCATTGTTGATTTCTCTTTGAGTTTGTCCATCTAATCCATCATTTGATGTAGTCTAGTTCTCAATTTGAGCTTTCCTTGTTTTTTGCTTTTTTTTACTCTCAAGTGGAAGATTACTTGTTTTCTCTTGTTTCAATTATGCTTGAATCTCATTATATTGGCAGCCTATGTAGGTGAATTTTCATCTTGAAGGTGGAGCTAGTAGACCGAGAGGACAACCCATTTGAGTGCAAAAAAGAGTGGATTTCTAGGAGTGAGTTGGGCTAGAGTTTAAACACTGGACCAAGAGGGAAACCCAGAGCCTCATTCACTTCCAACTATAGTTTTTTTTTTTTTAAGTTTTATGTTCTTCATATCACGGAATTTTGATGTATTTTTATTTTTGTTGTCTTTTTTTTGGCTTAGGTGGGAAAATGCTTTAGAGCAATCCCATCCTTATCATGGTTTGTAATAGTTTTAATCGTGTAGTGTGAGGTTCAAAGGGTTCCAAAGGCCACTTGCTTCTTCACTTAGGTGTTTTTTTCGTCTAATTTATGTTTTCATGTTTGTTAAGTTTTTTGTCTTCATGTTTTCCATGTCCAGGTTCTGTTTCTGCTTGTTATATGCATGTTTAATTTTTGTTTTAAGTCTTCATGGTATTTAGGATGTGTTTTTAACTTGTAGATGACCTTTCTTTGGTCTTAGGAAATACTTTCTTATGCTTCTTTAAAAATTGTTTTTTCTTGCTTTCATTGTCTTGAGATTTTTACTTAGAAGTTTTATGAAAGCTAACTAAAGATTTTTGGCTAGGAAATGTTTGGTTCCTAAGTTTGTCCAAAGTGACTCACCTCCCTTTCCTGGGAATATCTTTAGAAAGTTTTCCTTCTATTTCTTTTTAGAAATTTCACTTAACATTTTTGAGAAAATTGTTTTTCAAACTTTGTCTTTCCAATGAGTTGTTCTTTATATGTTGGTTCTTCTAGGTTGCATAGGCATAATACTAATGAGTTGAATAATACCATTCATAGTGACATTCCATTCTTTGGGGAGGATATATGACCAATATCCTTCATAAATTGGATGTGGGATACAGAGAAGTTGGTGCAACCATTGTTTCGTAAATATAGTCAATTTGACATTCTTAGGCATATTATTTCTAGGTTTGTAGGACGTACATATGAGTGGTGGTAAAAGAGGCAATCTAGAATGCAAAAGGGAAGAGAATCATGCATTAATACTTTTTATGAATTGAAAGCATGCATATGGAAACGTTTTATTCCCTCTTCATTTAGGATAACTTGAGAGCAATAGTCTAGGATAGAAAACTTAATTGACATAGTTTATGCATTCATCCAAAATCTGGTAAGTTTTCTATCAAGAAAAAGATTTTACAATCAACCTTGATTGGCTCTTGAGTAAGAAAAAAGAGAGAGCAAAACATAAGCGAGAGAAAGAAGAGCTTGAAAAGCTTGAGCTTTTGAAAAGAAAAGAGAGAAAGAAAAACTTGACAAGCTTTGAGCTTTAGGAAAGAAAATAGAGAAATTGGAAAAGGAGATAAAAGAGAAGAAGAAAAGAGATGAAGAAGAAAAGGAAAAAGAAGAGAAAAAACCTAAAGAAGAAAAGAATAAGAGAAAAGATTGTGAAGAAAGAAAGAAATTAAGACAAGAGAAAGAGTTTGCAAGTAAACCACAAAAGGAAGAGTTTAAGAGAGAATTAATAGCAAAGAAGGAAATCATGGTTAGTGAATTAGTGTTACATTCTTCACCACTTCGATCCATGAAGACTTAATTTTCAAAGGGAGTAATCCCATCTTTAAACTCTTCTTCCTTTTCCATTAAATCTTTTGTCTTGTTCCCCCCTCAATTTTGTCATCCATCTCATTCCATTCTTTTACACTCCTCCACATATTTTGCCACAACACACTTTGACATTAAAATTCTTTTCTAAACTCCTTTAAGTCAAAGTGTGATACACTCCTCTTGTGAAGTGGGCCAAATATCAAATTTTTCAAAATTTAAAAATCCCTCTTCACACATCTTATATCAATATCTTATACACGATTTCTATGATTTTAAAGCAATTCTATTTGATGACTCATGCATATATGTTTTTCACCCTGGTGGACCCCAGCTTTGGTTGTTATAGGCCTCAAAGAACCCTCTTGATACAAGGATAGATCCTTTTCAAGAGGGGGGATAATGAATCCACCCCAAGGCTTATAGCTTGGGCCATTTGTAACATCCCGCCAGGATATTACTAATTTTTGATAAAATAAATAAACATGTCGCATTTAATAATACCTTCTTTCCCAAAACGCGGGAAAATTTAAACTTTATTAAATAAATAAAGAGTACTCAAATCCATAATTCTCAAAACCAGAATATTATAAAACAGATACTTGTATGGGTTTAAGCCTTATTTCAAAACCAATAAAAATAAAAATAAAAGATTCCCGAGCTATGCCCTCTCCGCAGCTAAGCTCCACTAGAACCACCTACATCAACATCATCTGCTCACGTGTACCGCGTACACAATCATCGCCAATCACAAGTAGATAGGGTGAGCTTAATAGATAAAGCATATAAAACAGCATAAACATATATACACATTTATATATGGGCAACCCAATCAACCAAAGAAATTCCATCCCTTTTAATTCATACCACCTGGCCACCACCAGGATATTCGTGTTCTACCTCTTGTAGTGATTACTTCAAGATGATTTGCTGTCATACCTATCGACCACAACCGATAGCGCACGTGTGAGAAACCATGTTACAGATCATACACCGTAACGCCAGGTGAAGTTCCCAAATACGAGTATAACTTGTAACGTCCCAAGACTACCAAACTCGTCAGTCAACTACTGAGGAGGGAAATCTATTTGGACCCATCTGTACTGGCCACAACCAGCACACTCACACCGGCAACACTCGCCAACCGAGCCACAACTCAAGGGTTCCTCGTGTTCATCTGCCATCTCGAGCCACAACTCAAGAGATGATATTCTGAGCCACAACTCAAGGAATATCATGTGATTTAACCCCTATCCTGAGCCACAACTCAAGGGATACGTTCCGAGCCACAACTCAAGGAACACCAACAATCCCATCTTTGAAGCATCACCAAAAGCCTCGTAGATCACGCCTACAGAACCAACAACACCAATACTGCTGTAGTAAAATTGCCTGGCGGGGGACACGTACCGCCAGGCGCTGCCCGTTTCCAAATCGCCTGGAAGGTAGGATAAGTCGAACCTTGGTTCACATTCAATAATTAAATTTTGGGAATTTAATATTATTTTTGCGCTTCAAAATTGTATTTAGTTGCATACTATATTATTGGATATTCTTGAGTTTAATAATGCAACTGTAATTTAATTTAGGTCCTTAAGAGTGTAAATAATGAATATTTTAATTCATAAATTGTCCCAAAATGGGAATTTTGGAGAGAAATAGTTTAGATACTAAATGCACCCCCAATTCTCATGTTTACACTCCCTTTTTCCAATTGGAATATCTATTTCTAAAAAAAACATTTCTGGAGCTAGCTGCACCCCCTGTTTTCAGGTTTACACCCCCTTCCGTAATTGGACTTTCTATTTCTTTTCTTCACCCCTTCTTTTTACTAATTTACACCCCTAATATTACTTAAACTCCAGTCCACCAGATTGCGCCACGTGGCAATCCTTCACTTACTAAATTAACCAATTACAACATGTCACGTCCTCAATTCCCCACTCACTAAAATAACCACTCACAGTTTGCCACATCATCAATCCTCCACTAACTCAAATCACCAATCAAAACCTGCCACCTCATCATTCTCTTTCTCCTTCTGGTCTCCTTTGCTTAGAACTTTGAAAATTCTCCCTTGATCACTAATGGCCATTAATTAACACATAAATGACATACATAGGACTCAAACCCAAGTCCTCTCACACAATTAAAGTACTCTCAACCATTTGAGCTAGTACTTTTCCACGTCATACAAGTTAGAATTTAATGTCATAAAGGCTCTAACTACCCGCATTTATTATTTATTTATTTATTTAATTAATTAAATTTCGTGGGTCTTACACCATTGAATAAGCCCATTTTCTTTATTTTCCTTTGTTTTAATTAAATAAATGTTTGTTCTAAATTGGGTTCTTTTTAAATACAACCCAACAAAGTTGCAAACATTTTCCAACGTAACATACGTTGGTGGGCCAAGACTTCTTCAGCAGCCAAAAAGGTGTCAATTGGGCCTAGACGTACCAGCCCAATTTGATCCAGCGATATTCATCATGTGGATCCATCACCTGTCATGGCATGTTGTTGTTCAAAGAGCCACGTCTTTCGGCCGATACAGCAGTAGCCTAAGTCTTCAACCAAGTCTTCTTTTCACGCGAGGCCATTCTGGTTCAAAGAGCCAACAAGACAACCCATTGCATAAGAGAGGCAGAGCAACTAGGGTTTTCCCTTTGTCATCCTCACGCATGCCATCATCTTCACGACACCTGTCAAATGCTTCCTCCTTCACCTTATCACTGGTAGGGTTCCGCTAGCATCCCTAATCTTAGCCATGATTTCATCTTACCGTTAGGAACCTTTGTTAGTTGGCATTTCTTTCTCTTCTTGTAGTGTGCATTTCACAACTTCCTTCTTTCTTATAAAAGGCAGGTCGATCATTGTAATGAACTAGCTTAGATGAATGAAATGAGGTTTTAACCCACATTTGTCAGCTCTCCCTTCTCCTTAGTTGAGGATTCTTCCTCCTATGGTTTCCCAAGCCACCGTGAGTATGGGAGGTTCCATTGTTTTTGTCGATGATATACGCCTGGATCGACGATTGGAGGTCGATTGAATCACATTCCAAAGAGTATGTACGATGTCGGCTCCATCAAGATCTAATAACCCTGAAAAGGAAATTGATGAGGATTGAAGGTGAATTGATTTTATTTTACTCATGCTTTATGGAACTCTACTATCTTTGTTTATATTCACCATACATTATGTTGGAATATATTGCCTACAATAGCTTGTAATTTTTTTTTCATTCTTTCAATTAATTCTATTGAAATGGAGTGGAGCTCCTAAACTGAAGAGTCTTTTTGCAGTCTTGTAAGAAGAGTTTGTAGTCTTTTTGAATCACACATAAGTACTGTTGTCGAGAATGGTGGTGCATTGATACATTTCGGTTTGTTCCACTTCATTCATATATTGATAGATTCTGGTGCATTGATAAATTATCTGACATTGAATTCCACTATTGTTTTATAGGCCAGATGGATCCTCTTGAGCTATTAGCCAACAATAATGCACATATATTATAATTTGATCATTTGAATTTTCTACTGCACATTTCGATATTTGAATATTCATGCCTTAAATTTGTTGCTCTGTTGTTGTAATTGCTGTTATAGATGTTATATAATGCAGCTACTAATGAACTTCTATTATGCTTGTAATTTCAGTTTATGTGTGCCATAACTGCATAGTTGTTTGTTAATATAGTTTTAGATCTCATATTATTTTAGTGAACACTTTTGGTGTGTGAGACCAAGCTTGTGAACTGTTTCATTTCAAGCTTGTGAGCTGTTCTGTTAAAGATGATTAACTTTAGCATATATTTCTAATGTGATTCGTCAATATCCATAACTCATCGTTGGGCCTTTTCAAGTCTTGTGTATAAGCAGGTGAGTATGGGGAGGTTAGGGTAAGTATGTGTTGGAAAATAGTATCAAACATATATACTTTCGCTCTGTGTCCTTGGCTTCTACAACAACAAGTTGCTCGTTTGCTGGTGTAAGTGATGGTTTTGTTGTCTTATAATGTTGTACATTGTTTTTTAAAGTAAACATTTTGTGTTTGTCTTAGTCAATATTATTTATTCGTCAACTCTGGTATATAATTTATTGTTATATCCTTCATTGAAGGAGAAAAAAAAATCAAATTTGGAAATCTAAAAAAAAATTGAAATCTAATTTCGACCTCAAATTAAAAATCTGGGAAAAAATAGTCAAAGTTGGTGGGCCAACCCGCTAGCCCGTGGCCATGTTAAATAATCCAACTCATTTTCTCTTGACGGGCCAGCCTGGCCCGACCCGTCTTAAGTAGGCCAAAATCGGGCTGGGTCATAACTGGTTGGGTTAGCCCGTTTTGACACCCCTAATATTTATCCATGTTCCCTTTGCGTCAATTCGTGTGATGACTCCCATGTTTATGGTCTCTAAATGCAATTTCAGAACACGGGTCTCAACTGTTTAGAGTAAAAGTTAGTAGGCTTTTGGAAAGTTATCATATTTAGTGATAAAGGTGTAATATTGACGGTAGAGATTTCTATTTTATTGTTTGTTTGCTTCAATTCTCTTTATTGCGATCATGATTTTTTGTTGTAATTTTTGTTGAGTCTGGATTGGTTATTTGGGTGATTAATAACCAATTTAACTATGATATATTTACTCATTTATGGACGAAAATACTAATTAAACCTTTAATTCTTTTTTATATCTTGATTAAAGCAAAAAAGGCTCATTAGATTAAGGTTAAGGTTAAGGTTAATATCAGTGCTATTAGAGGCAATCAAAGACATGCTGGCAACATTGGTATAAGAGAATATTATATTTTTGGTTTCTGCCTTTCTAGGAATTACGGGTGTGTGATAAAGTTTTAGAGCAAGAAAACTCATGTTGCATTATTCATCAAGTCATCAATATATGAGTGATAAGGTGACCTAGTGGTTAGAAGAAAGAGAAGGGAGTGGAAGGTCATGGGTTTGATCCCTCCTACTAATAATTTGGAGAAATAAGAATATAGATATTACAAATGTCCATCAAATAATATCTTTAAATATGAAATGTGTCAAATAAACTTAACAAAATTTAGTTAAAATGACTAAATTCACGCATGTGCTTTTACCCGAACTGAGATTTTGTTCGGTTGGATTTGAAGAGGTCTCCATAGTGATCACAACCCCAGCCTTGGATCATGAAAGAGATGAAAGATGAGTGAGAAATTGGATAAAGAAGATGAAGATCTATAGAGGAAAATGAGTTTGGAAACGAAGCTTTTATGTTGTTGATTTGACAGTGATTGGTTTAGAGTTTTAAAAGAAAAAGGGATTTTACAAAATGTAAATTAAAAGAAACATCTTATTAAATCGTCAAAAGAAGAATTGAATAAATAAGAAAAACCCTCACTATCAAGAAGAACATTTCATTATGTCATGCAATATTAATCTAAGAAAATAAAACTTTTGAAAGTAAGTTATAAAATCTTAACTAAAAACTTAAGATTCAATATATTCTATATCAATATCACATAGAGATAAGATTCAAATTTTGATATATAAAATTCAATAAAGAATATATTTGTATGTGTTGGAAAAGTTCATGAGAATACGAACTAAATGGAGTTTTGGAATCGTGTGTGATCACTGACCTATGAGTTATTTACATGTGATCTCTAATATTAATAAAACACTATAATAAAAACCAAATTTAGAAACCAAAAATAATTAGTCATTATAGTAACCAATTTAGATATCAGTTTAGAAAATTAAAAATTATTGGTTACTAAAATAGTCACTATTATAAATAAAAAATTATAATTGGTCACTAATTAATTAGAGACTAATTTAGAAACTTAGTCATTTTGGTAGCCAAAACCTAAATAGTTAATTTTTAGTGACCAATTTCCTTTTGTAGCTAAAACATTGGTAGCTAATTTTAAAGATCAATTTAGTGACCAATTATAATTTTTTATTCATATATAATAGTGACTATTTTAGTAATCAATTTTAAGTTTTGTAACTTGCTATATAAATTGGTCACTATAATTACTTATAATTATTGGTCACTAAAATTAGTTAATATTTAAAAATTTTCTTGTAGAGTCTCCCTAGATGCAATATGTACTTCTCATATATTTTTTAGGTACTCAAAATTTAGCAAGAAACTCTTAAAGAGTATTAAACCCATGATTTAAGATGAAGGAAAAGAAAGATAAGAGAGAGTAGTGTAGTATCTTTTCGTAGGAGGAAAACTTGTGTATTTATAGGGAGGGGAAGATGTGGTCATCAACTGAAGAAACTCAATGTAGACATTCATACACAAAGATAAATTTGCAGAGCGGCCCACATCTTGCAAAAGATTACATGAACAGCTTACAAGTATATAGAATTATCTAGGGTAAATATAATGCTATAGGCATGAATTAACAACCTAATTTCTAAGGAATTTGCATTACAAAGGTCTAAGTACAAATATGGACAGATCCACTAGATTGTGATGTCAATGATTATATATGTTTAGCTTATGTTAGATAGGTTGTGCTAAAAAAAATTAAGAATTGGTGACCTTTTAAAACTGATGAAGGCGTTGGTAATTTCACCCAAATGTCCTCAATTTTTTAGCCTAATGCTATAACTTTTTGGGAAGCAAGAAAATCACACAACCACATATTTGACCAACATAATTACTTATATTTAGTAACTTGGTAGATTCGCACCTCAAAACAACGGTTGCTTAACTTAGTTAACTAATCATATAGCTAAAATATTGATTAATAAAAAAAATAGGTGAAAGCTTTTAAGACAAAATTAAATTAATGGCCGAGTCTCAACGTCAAGGAGAACAATTTGAGCTAGTCTGCCACTTGGGTTGATGCCAACTTCTACTCACCTCCCGTATTTTGGTTAAATGATCTCGTTGCTTGATTGAGATATCTTTAAAAGAAAAAGAATCAAATCAAAAGCCCACAATAGCACAATCAAGCCTGCAGCCCCTGCAACCCATATAGAAATATTTAGCCCTATGCATAACGGTTTCTTTTGTCTGTTTCTACAGCTGTATTTTGTAGTACATAGGAGATGATTCTTAAAACAAATGAGGTGTACCACCTCTATGCAGTATATATTCCTTGTCATTGCTTTTGTCAAGATGACCAATAAGAAAAATCATTCTCTCATTTTCTCTCTGTTTCAAGCTTTTACTGCTTTTGGCTATTTTTCTTTTATGGTATCAGAGCTCCTCTTGGAGCTCTGCTAATACCTTCCCCTTTTATCATGTCCGAAGTTCACTCTCCATCTATTGGTTCTAATACGGACCCTAGTCTTAATCCCTCCAGTCCTTATTACATACATCCCAGTGAAGGACCTAATTCCTTCAACATCACCCATGTTCTCACTGGCCCTAACTATGCTTCTTGGTCTCGTGCCATTCGTATGGCTTTAATCTCTAAAAATAAGATGGGATTTCTCACTGGTGCCATTATTGAACCCCCCATATTCAGATCCTTTACATACCACCTGGGAACGTTGCAATACATTAATCATGTCTTGGCTTCTTAACTCTTTATCTCCACCCATTGCTCAAAGTGTCATTTTTTTCGAGAGTGCAACCGCCATATGGAATGATATCAGAGATCGTTTTTCTCATAGTGACCTTCTTCGTATTCCAGAGCTCCAAGAAACAATATATGGCCTCAAGCAAGGTTCACTTTATGTCTCTGAATACTACACTTCTCTCAAATCTCATTGGGAAGAACTTGATAATTATCGCCCATTCCCTAAATGCAAATGTTTTGCCAAGACCTATCACCAACATGATTTTGTTATTCGATTTCTCAAAGGACTGGCGGATGGGTTTTCTGTCGTTCGTTCCCAAATCTTACTCATGGACCCTTTGCCTCCGATTTCTCGCGTATTCTCCATGGTTGTGCAACAAGAGCGCCAACACTCTCTTCTCCCCTGTCGCAGAAGAATCAAATATTTTTGTCAACTCGAGGTCCACGTCTTCTGGAAAGGGATGCAGTGGTGGCCCTCTCGACGTTTCCCCAAGTGCTCACATGCGCAATACTTCCAACATGAAGTGTGTGCCACATGATGGTACTGTCTCTGTCAACAATGCCACTCAAGAGGTCAGCAACCATGGCTCCAATACTTCCGCTGGATCTTCCTCTGGTTCTGGATTTCACATGACCCAGGCTCAATATCAAACCCTAATCAACCTCATGCAGTCACAACCTCTTGATACTGATGGTACAAGCTCTAGCCAACCATCACAGCCAACCTCACTCAAGTCACTCAACAAAGCCCACAACAGTTTTCTAACTCTAAGTTTGGTACTTCGTTTGTTTTTTGCACCACCTCACTCACACAACCACATAATTATCACTTTATGTCCAACACACACACTGTCCCTGTCACACACTCACCTGTCACACACTCACCTGTCACACACTCACCAAACAACATTCCATGGATTATTGATTCTGGGGCAACTGATCATATTGCCTCCTCTTTGAACCTTTTTCTTCATTACTCTAAAATCAAACCTGTCCAAATAAAATTACCCAATGGAAATTTTGTTTTCTCACATTTCTCTGGTTCAGTTCAATTATCTCCTGAATTTGTTCTTCATGATGTCCTTTACGTTTCTGATTTTACTTTTAATTTACTATCATTTTCCAAACTCATTTCTTATCTCAATTATTTTTTAACCTTTTCTGGTGTCAATTGTTACATACAGGAGATAGAATCTTTGAAGATGATTGGTTTGGGTAAATTAAAACAAGGCCTTTATCACTTGGACATTATCAAGAGTCAGACATCTCCTAAAGTCTCCTCCATCAATAATTTCACCATCCCTCCAATTACCAACACCAACCTTTGGCATTATAGACTAGGATACCTTTCCGAAAATCGTCTCAATATTTTGCATATGAACTTTCCTTTCATTTCTAAGCATGTTGATGACAATTGTGATATTTGCCATTTAGCTAAACAAAAACGTTTGTCATATTCTCCAAGTTTTAATAGATCTTGCAAATCCTTTGATTTAGTGCATATGGATATTTGGGGACCATTTGCCAAACTCTTTATTCATGACCATAAATATTTTTTAACTATTTTTGATGACTTTAGCCGCTAAACATGGGTTGTTTTGTTAAAATCAAAAGGGGAGGTCCAAATGCACATCCAAAATGTTGTTACTTTGATTAAAAACCAATTCCAAACCACCATAAAGTGTATTCGGTCTGACAATGGACCAGAATTTCTCCAAAAAGATTTTTTTTCATCAAAAGGAATTTTACATCAAACAAGTTGTGTTTATACCCCTCAACAAAATGGACGTGTTGAAAGAAAACATCAACACATTCTTAATGTGGCCAGGGCACTCATGTTTCAATCTAATATTCCAAAACATTTTTGGTCTTATGCTATAAAACATGTTGTCTTTCTAATAAATCGTGTTCCTTCTCCTGTTATAAAAAATAAAACCCCTTTTGAATTATTATACCAAGAACCTCCTGATTTTTCCATGATTAAAATTTTTGGTTGTCTTTGTTATGCATCCACAAATTCTCCACGTCAAAAATTTGATGTCCGCTCTAAATGTGGGATTTTGTTGGGTTTTCAAACAGGCACTAAAGGCTATGTCATTTTTGACATCAACAGCAAAGAAATATGTGTGTCAAAAAATGTTCAATTTAATGAGGCGTGTTTCCCTTTCCTACCATCCAGCCAAACTCCTCAATCTAATCCCAATAATTTCAGCCCAAAATCAACCTTTGACTATGACACGAGCCCAACAAGCACTGCCCCACCTTTCTTTGAGTCACCTACTTTTCACATACCCCCAAACTCACCTACTCCCATTTGCAATCCCATCTTGCCTTCCCCATCACAAACCAGTAAATCTCCATCTCTCTCACCGCACCAACAACCCTCTTTCTCACAAAATTTTGACGCTCCAAACTTAGATCCAATATCACCTCTACCACGCCATTCCACCCGCGTCACCAATCGCCCAAGATATCTTGATGATTATTATTGCAATATTTCTTCAAGTGATTCGACTCTTGTTCCCCACCAATCCTCTTCAACGATCCTTTATCCCATCCAATCTTTTGTTGATTATTCTCACTTGTCTTCTTCTCACTCCCATTTTTTTTATGTGTCTCAATTCTGAGCAAGAACCAAAAATGTATCAAGACGCAATGACTCAACCTCACTGGCAGGAGGCGATGCAAGTTGAAATTGTTGCCTTAATGGAGAACCAAACTTGGGAGGTCATTCCTACACCTCCCTCTATCAAACTCATCGGGTGCAAATGGGTTTTCAAAATAAAAAGAAGACCGGATGGATCTGTTGAGCGCTACAAAGCTCGTCTAGTGGCTAAAGGGTATTCACAAATTGAAGGGATTGATTATCTGGAAACTTTATCCCCTGTTGTAAAAATGGCTACTGTAAGAGTTGTTCTAGCTTTGGCATCCATTCACGGTTGAGACTTGCAACAACTGGACATAAGTAATGCTTTTCTTCATGGAGAACTTTTAGAGGATGTGTATATGGTGATTCCTGAGGGACTTTCTGGTCATCCATCGAACCATTGCTGCAAATTGAAAAAATCTCTCTACGGTTTGAAACAAGAAAGTCGTACATGGTATGCAAAATTATCTCTTTTACTATTGTCATCTAGGTATGTTCAAGCTCATGCTGATCATAGTTTATTCATCAAAGATATTGGATCTGCTTTCACTGCTCTCATTGTTTACGTTGATGACATTGTACTTACCGACAATTGTACTTCTGAGATTATTAAAATTAAAGACACACTTCACTCTCACTTTCATATAAAGGACCTTGGTAGGTTGAAATATTTTTTAGGAATAGAAGTGGCTCATTCCAGCAAAGGAGTTTCTCTTTGTCAACGCAAATATTGTCTAGACTTGATCAAGGATTGTGGTTTGATGGGTTGCAAGCCCTCTTCAACTCCAATGGATGATTCCTTGCGTCTCCATCAGGATTCTAGTGAACCTCTAGTTGACCCATTGTCATATAGACGATTAATAGGTCGTCTCATTTATTTGACCAACACAAGACCCGATATAACTTTTGCCACACAACCGCTCAGTCAATTCATGGTAGCACCAACTCAGATGCATCTGCAAGCTACTTTCAAAGTGATTTGTTATCTAAAGGGATGCCATAGAAAAGGTCTATTTTTTAGTCGGAAGTCTTCAACACAACTTTTTGGATTCAATGATGCTGATTGGGCCACATGCGTTGACACACGACGTTCCATCACCGACTATTGTTTTTTTTATTGGTAATTCTTTAGTGTCTTAGAAAGCTAAGAAGCAATCTACTGTATCTCGATCTTCTGCAGAAGCAGAGTACAGGGCTCTTGCATCTGCCACCTGTGAACTTCAATGGCTCTCTTTCCTCTTTGAAGATTTGAGAATTCTTACTACTAAACGTCATATCCTCTACTGTGATAGCCAAAGTGCACTACATATTGCTGCCAACCCAGTTTTTCATGAAAGGACGAAGCATTTAGAAATTGACTGCCATATTGTCCGTAAGAAATTACTTACTGGTCTCATGCATCTCTTACCAGTTTCATCATCACATCAATTAGCAGACATCTTCACTAAAGCTCTTCATCCATGTCTATTTCACTCCAATTTATCCAAGCTTGGGCTTCTTGATATCTTCAAATCTCCAGCTTGTGAGGGGCTAAAAGAAAAAGAATCAAATCAAAAGCCCACAACAGCACAATCAAGCCTGCAGCCCTTGCAGCCCATCTAAAAATATTTAGTCCTATGCATAACGGTTTCCTTTGTCTGTTTCTACAGTTGTATTTTGTAGTACATAGGAGATGATTCTTAAAACAAATGAAGTGTACCACCTTTGTGCAGTATATATTCCCTGTCATTGCTTTTGTCAAGATGACCAATAAGAAAAATCATTCTCTCATTTCCTCTCTGTTTCAAGCTTTTACTATTTTTGGTTATTTTTCTTTTAATCTTCAAGGGTTAGAATTAAGTTAGGTTTTTATAATAATTTTTTATTAATATTAGAGATTATTTTAAACATCATTACTTTTTAATTTATAAAATGTTATCTATTTTTTAATCAATATTAACACTAATTATTTTTTATCTCTAAATTTAATTATTATTTTATCATTCTTTTTAGGAAAAAATATATTTATTGGTTCATTTGAAAGTAAATGTAAAATATACTACACCAATTAATTATAAATCATAAAAGATATACAAATGCTTATTTTCAATTCAAAATATTCAATTATATAACTAAATAAGTATCTTAAATTCTATAATTAGACAAATATCTTAAAGATGATGGTTGGAAACTTCCTTCAGTGTTGACTCAATGAATTGACTTTGGCAAGTTTTTTGTGGCTACATATAAAGGAATATGTGGATATGAATGATGCATAGCCAGAGTGATGGTGTTTGGTATTATGGGTAGCTTGCACGTGCTTGTTCTTCTTCTTTGTTTGATGAGCACTGCATTAGGAAAAACAACTGTTGATGATGGCATGCATGTGAAGATGAAGGGTACCATAGGAGTTATTGCAGACAACAACTCTCGTAACGGTAAAGAGGAGATAGTAGCTGTTAAGATGGCAATGGAAGATTTCTATCATTATAGCAATCAAAGTTTTGGTTTACAGATAAGGGACTCACATGCTGATCCTCTTCAGGCTGCTCTAGCAGGTCTTTCTTACTTCCCACTACTCTTTCATTCTTTCATATTCTATTCAACTTCATAAAACTATTATAAATCTTTCCGTTGTATCTTTCATGTGTAAGCAGAAACTTAATTTTCATCAGAACTGTTATGAGATGTTTTCACTTCTTTCTTCCCTTTTCTTCTTCTCCGATAAAGTGATCTTTGATTTATCCAAGCTTTGTTTTCCGTGAAACACTGATGTTTTGGCCTAAAACCGAAAATTGGTCATCGGGATGATTTTTTTTATATTTATAGAAACTTAAGAGAAGAAAGGTATGTAGTTATATTTTCTACATAAACGGATTACCTTATGGGGGAAATTGTTTTCATTAATTAGCTTCTCTAAAAGTTAATTTAATTCAATTAACTCCTCTTGAAAAATTTTCACTTCTTCAAAAAATTAGTTTCAATTCATTTCATTATATATTTTCGTTCTTATTTTTTAAAGTGTTTGTGACAGTGTATTGAAACAATTATCAAGATCTTTCTAAGCTATGTGAAACAATTCCCGCCCTTTCTTCTGCAGCTAGAGATCTTATTGATACACACAAAGTGGAAGCAATTATAGGACCTGAAACATGGAAAGTGACAACCTTAGTGGCTGAAATTTGTAGCCAAAACATGACCCCAGTTCTATCTCTAGCTGATGCAACTCCAAACTGGTCAACTTTGAAGTGGCCCTACCTTGTGCAAATCTCACCTAATCAGTTTAAGCAGATGAAAGCAGTAGCAGATATTGTACTTTCCTTTGAATGGTACAACGTTAACATTATATACGATGATACCGATTCTTCATCCACAAGAATGTTCTCTCATCTCTATAGAGATCTAAGTGTGGCAGGTGTTCTTATAAGCAATGTTTTGACCATCCCTCCGTTAAGCTCATCTTCACTGTCTCAAGAACTGGAGAAGCTTAGGGATGGTTATTGCAGAGTTTTTATTGTTAATTTGTCACTTCCTTTGGCCATAAACCTGTTTCTAACTGCAAAGGAATTGAGAATGATGGAGAAAGGTTATGTGTGGATCGTTACTGATCCTCTTACAAGTCTTGTCCATTCCTTGAACTCTTCCATTATATCCTCAATGCAAGGGATAGTTGGAGTAAAGAGCTACTTCCCAGAAATAGGGCTTCAATACGAGGACTTCTACTTCAAATTTAGAAAAAAGTTTAGCTCAGAGAACCCTCATGAGCTTAATAATGAACCTGGGATATTTGCAGCACGTGCTTATGATGCTGCATGGACTCTTGCTCTATCCATGATCACAGCAAACAAAAAAAAGGATCAAACGTTACTGGATAAGATTCTGCTTAATAATTTTACTGGCTTAAGTGGAAAAATTCATTTCAGTGACCAAAGGTTAGATCCTTCAGATACTTTTCAGATCATCAATGTGATGGGGAAGGATGACAAGGAAATTGGGTTCTGGACACATGAACTGGGGTTCTCAAATATTATAGGCCAAAATGCTGCTTTCAATTCTTCAATGAAGGAACTTGGACAAGTTTTATGGCCAGGAAGACCTTGGGGAACTCCAAGAGGATGGACCCTTCCATCATCAGATAACCCACTAAGAATTGGGGTCTCCGTTTTGGGCACATTGAAACAATTCATAACTGTAAATCAGGACCAAACAGAAAATACCACCACTTTCCATGGATTCACCATTGATCTTTTTAGAGCAACTATGGAGTTGCTGCCCTATCCCTTTCCCTACAAATTCTATCCTTTCAATGACACATACGATAATTTGGTGAAGCAAGTTTATTTGAAGGTAAGACTTTTTGACTATACTATCTGTATTTGGACTTCATATATAGTTACTGACACTCGTTCCCACATCTTCATTTTGTGTATGCATGAAAACAGAATTTCGATGCAGTAATTGATGTGACCATAATTTCATATCGATATCAGTATACAGAATTCACTCAGCCGTACACTGATCCGGGAGTGGTGATGGTAGTTCCCCTTAAATCAAAAGTGGATCATAGAGCTTGGTTATTTTTGAAACCTTTTACAAAGAGTATGTGGGTTCTAATACTGGCCATGGTTATCTACAATGGCTTTATTCTTTGGATGTTGGAAAGACGCCACAGTCCTGAAATTACAGGTTCCGTGCTGAATCAAACTGGGACCATGGCTTGGTTGGCATTGACCCCTCTAATCAAGTTAGATGGTACTTAATTTAAAATTCTATGTTCTTGCATGCCATCATTTATCGCATTCTTGAGTACTTAGCTAATTCTAATTTGGTTCATTTGACTGAACATAGGAGACAAGCTACATAGCAATTTATCAAAGATGGTTATGGTGGCTTGGTTATTTGTGGCACTTATCATAACACAGACTTACACAGCTAACCTTGCCAGCATGCTAACTGCTGAACGGCTTCAACCAACTGTAGATGATATTGATCAGCTACGGAATAGAAACATCAGGGTTGGATACAGTTCAGGATCCTTTCTGATGAATTATGTGCAGGAAGTGTTACAGTTCCACCCTGAAAGCATGAGGAACTATGGAGAACTTGAAGAGTATGCTGAAGCTCTCAGAAGGAAAGAAATAGGAGCTGCCTTTCTTGAAGTTCCTGCAGCCAAAATTTTCGTAGCAAAGTACTGTAAAGAGTTTATTCAAGCCGGGCCTTTGTACAAAATTGGAGGATTTGGATTTGTATGTGATGCAACGATACTCTCATAACTTTTATTTATGCACCTGCTCACAATCTACTTTCTAATGTATATTCTTTTAAAATATAATCTTTCTGTGTTGACTTCTTCTTAGGCATTCGCAAGGGGGTCTCCATTTATTCCTGATGTAAACAAAGCACTTCTAGATTTAGTAGAAACAGGGAAGGTGCATGAATTAGAGAACAAAATGCTTGCATCAGAGGAATGTGAAGACACAGAAGTAAATGGAGAAACTGCAAGTCTCAGCCCGAACAGCTTCTGGGTCCTCTTCATATTCACAGCAGGCACATCAACATTTTCTCTCTTTGTTTACGTTTTCCGTATGAATTATGCAAACGGTGAAGAGAAAACAATCCAGAGACTAACCACAATGATCATTCAACAATGTAAAAATGCAAAGAGAAGAATGTCAAGAAAAGTAAGTGATGTTGCAGAAAGTCCTACCACCTCTTCAACTACACATGCTACACCAACCCAAATTTAAACATGTCGAAGAGTGTACTTGGTTAAGGAGTGGAAAGTGTTGTTGTACATCAGACAGTGACATAAAATGACCAAGCATAAGTTATAACTTACTGCTAATGTAACTGATGCAAAGGAAAAGTGATGTTATAAATATCACTGTACAGTTCTTGTATTAATAAACAGAAGTTCAAGTTAACAAAACTGAATTTGTTTATTATGTTTAGCCCTTAATTAGCAGCACTCCTTCATAACTTTGATTTGTTTGAGAATTTCATTTTCAGTCCAAGAATATGCATCTTGCTTGAATGCACAACAAGCGTGTTCTATACCAATTATTAGCAAATATAATTGTGCGTTCAGCTCTTGAAAACTTCTGAAATTGTATAATCAGATTAAGCCACAATGAATGTTCAGCTTTATTTCAAGTACCGCCATAAGTTCAGCTTTATCTTTCCGTAGTGAGTGATTATTGCTGGCTGCATTAGTTCAAACTATTATGACTCTAACTTATGAAAAATTAGTATAAAGCTGAAACTCTGATATCAGTACAAGTGGGGATAATCCAAGTGCAAAAGGGTGCTCTCTGTATTTGATTGTTTGAACCCCACACTCCCCAATGACCAATGAGATAGCATCATAATCCAATAATATCTATGGTGGTCAAAGCTAGAAGGAAACTGTATTGGACCAGGAAAGTTAACTGTCTATTTCCTTTAATATATAAAAGTAATATTTAATTATTTCTAATATTTTTACGCAATTTGGTGGTGTCATGTGTTAGTATCATGATTTTTATTTATTTTTAGTTTAGGTTTTCGTTTCTTTTTTATTCTGATTTTTCTTTCATATCTCCTTCCTATTTTTCCCCACATTACCCATGTTATTCTCCTATGATGATTATGCCTATCGTGATTCCCGTTCAACGACAATAACGTAAGTTTAGTAGTTGCTCACAATTCAACTATGGTATATTTATCCATGTTCCCATTGCGTCAATTCATGTGATGACTCCCACGTTTATGGTCTCTGAATGCAATTTCAGAACATGGGTCTCAACCGTTTAGAGTAAAAGTTATTAAGATTTTGGGAAGTTATCATATTCAGTGATAAAGGTGTAATATTGACGGTGTAGATTAAGGTTAAGGTTAATATAATTGTTGTCAGGCAATCCAGTATATGCTGCCAACATAAGTATCAAAGAATATTATATTTTTTATTTTTTCCTTTCTAGGAATTACGGATGTGTGATAAAGTTTTAGAGCAAAGAAAACTCATTCTGCTTTATTCATTAAGATATATTACAAATGTTCATCAAATAATATCTTTAAATATGATTATAATTATGCACAAACAAAGTTAAGAATATATCAATATAACTATAATACATCAATAATGTGTTATGTACTCAGTTTGAATGTAATTATTCTTGCTATGGAGTTTTTAGGAATTTTCTTTTTTTAAAGTGTGGTTGAAATGAAATTTCTTCTCTATGTGTCGGATTTCTAAAATATTTCTATTATGTCTAGGTAGAATGAAATGATATTTGTTCTTTGAAACTTAGTATGACATATCTTTTTGTGAAGAAAATAAATATATTAATTTTTTGGATTAAATATATTTTTGATCCTTATAACTTGTTGTGAAAATTGAAATTAGTCCATTTTTGAAATTTTAGTCTAATTTAGTCTTTCTTATTTAGAAATGCGTGAATTTAGTCATTTTAACCAAATTTTGTTAAGTTTATTTAACGTTTTAAACGTGTTTCTCAATTAATATTAAAGCATAAATGTGTCAACCGGTGTAAATAATCCAAATGTTATCATAAAACGCGTTTAAAACGTCAAATAAATTTAACAAAATTTAGTTAAAATAACTAAATTCATATATTTCTAAAATTTAGAACTAAATTAAGTCAAAATTTTGAAGAGACACTAATTCTAATTTTTATTAAAAATTAAGAAATAAAACCATATTGAACCCTAATTTTTTTTACTAACACTAAGCTTTTAGTAAATTAATTTTATGATTTGACTTTTTACCTCCATTCTAAAGTTGTATTTTGTTAAGAAAAACTACAAATTTTCAGAATTTAGGTTTTGTGAACCTTTTAAGTTGTTCATGTTCTCTTTGACATAAGTTTTATTTGGTTTCTATATCTACTTACAGTTTCCTTCCTTTATATATATATATATATATATATATATATATATATATATATATATATATTTATATATTATAGATGCTCATATAATGACACATAACTATTGGGGTTTTGAAGTACCGACCAAATTATAATGCTAAATTTGACATGTTTTAAATATTAAGTAAATGGCATATCATCATTAATATTACATTTCCCAACCTGCTGGATAGATATGATTTGGTGGTACAATTAATCCATGTAGCAGAGCACAGCCTCCATATGGAAGTAAGAATAAATGTTATAGTTGGCTTAAAATTTTGTACAATTCATCCAAATAAAATGAAAAAAAAAAAAAATTAGTCCCAAGGAAGAAAAACAAGAAAAATACTGCGA
>Ga0214544_1001625_pt1 | contig 47181 bp, 20 predicted proteins | sample CNSS3metaG_FD_160074 | JGI IMG/M metagenome (GOLD analysis project Ga0214544, IMG submission 160074) | Root nodule microbial communities from cowpea collected in UCLA plant growth center, Los Angeles, California, USA - CNSS3 | ecosystem: Host-associated > Plants > Roots > Nodule | place: USA...
TTTCGTTAATTACAAAAATAAATAAATAAACCTGAAAAATGAAGTCGTCATGTACGAAGACAACCACATCTTTTCCTTAACAAAACCGTAGTTTTCAACGACTACATTTTTAAAAAAAAAAAAAAAGAAATCGATTGGGTGGAGGATGACTTCACCTGTAATGTCGTCCTTCACCATGACGACTTTATCCTATTTGGCAAAAAAAAAATCAACGGATCCATATTTACAAATTTGACTTCTAAAAGATCCTGAAATACAAAATAGCCACTTTTTGTACCAATGAAAGAACGAATATTTATATTTATTAGACATTAAATGATACGGGAAATGAAATTAGACAATAGTTGATAGATTTAAGAGATTCTATTATTTGTTAAGTTTGGTATTGGTTCCACTGTGCCATAACATTGAAATAACATGTCATGTCTATTATGTGCAATTTCCTGTGTGAAATTCTGCTGATTAGCATTTTCCTGTTTTAATCACCTTCAAATGCATGCATCTTAACATCTTTTATCCTAAATTTAACAATTAAATGTTTTGTCCCATTCTTTATCCAAAGACTGTATGGTAAATGCCCTCAACAACCAACGTGTATTGCTTCCGGACCACTACATATAGACCAAACATCTTTTCGAAATAATCAAAATCTCCCTTAACATACGATCTTATATATAACGAGTTAAGATTAATTTTCTATAGTATCGTGCCTATTTTATTTTGTTACATGATCATGATAAAAATCATGAAATTTTATTTTATATTATTACATGATCAAAGCATATGTATATATCCTCGGAATTGATTTTTTTCTGGTTAGATATGGAAAAGTTTAACATAAATAAAAATATGAAAGTTGTAGAACTACTTTTCTTTTTACTTATCTAAAAAAAATTATTTTATTAGATTCAACTCTTGTTTTTAACTTTCTAATACTTAACTTTTTGAATAATTATGAACATTTAATATAAAAAAATGAGGTTAGATTCATTACAGGAATTTGTTTAATTACTGATAGTACTACAAAAAAATACTGAAAAACAATCAATTTTAAAGATAAAAAAATAATTGATCACTATAATTTAAATATTAATTTATAAAAAATATTATTGGTCTCTAAAAGAGTCATTGCTATGAATAAAATATTATAACTAGTGATTAATTATATCCTAAATTGGCCACTAATATTTACTATCAAAGTTTTGGTTACCAAAATAATTAGTGACCAAATTGGTCAATACCATATTAATAAGTGGCCAATTTAGACACTAATTTCTTTGATAACAAAAATATTGATAGTTAGTGTTAATTGTTCATTAATTATAACTTTTTAATCATAACAGTGACTAGTTTAGATATCTATAATTATAACTTTTTATTCATAATAGTGATTAGTTTCTAAATTAGTAATTAAAGTAGAGTTGTCAATTTGACTCAGTCCCTAGACGTGGATTGGGCTTAAAAAAGTTCACAGGACCAAAAAGTCTCCGATTAAAAAAATTCACAGGACCAAAAACTTCACAAAAGCCTTGTGAGTTAGATTATAACTCATGTATTTCCTTTTTAAACATTAAAAATATATTATTTTATTAAATATATTATTATAGTTTCGGTTTAGGTTGACATCTCTCGATAATCAACGTTGACCCACCTATCTAGACAATCAGTTTGATCGGCCAGTCTGACCACTACCACAAGCTCGCTCGTTTTAACCTTCAGCCGAGAACAATCTATTCTGAGCTTCTATCTAAATTGACTGTGTTGATCTTCCAACAATTTTAGACGCATGCCCACAACGAGCCATTTCATTATATATATATATATATATATATATATATATATATATATATATATATATATATATATATATATATATATATATATATATAAGGCAGACACACCCATATTTCTGCAAATACTATCTACCAGCCTTTATCTGCACTTTTCTCTTGATTGTGTTTGTATCAACACAATGAAGCAGAAAGCTTATATTATTCTGATGGCCCTTTTGTTAAGTTCCATTGGAATTAAGTATGAAGGCTCAAACAACAATCCCTTCCAACATGCAAGCCCCAGTAAAATGGTTTTTGTTACAGCTGCATGTTGTCATGTTCTTGTATCTGCTGCGGAAATGAGCTTACCAACCACTGATTTCATATTCCACTTGTCTGGGATTGTTGGATGTGAGGCACTGATGTGGATTCTGGTGGATGAGTTTGTATGGTGGTATCTCACCAACGTGCTTCTTTTACTAGTGGCCTCATTCTGCTTAAACGACTATAACCATATCATTGACTTCATTCGTGGGACAAGGGGCCACGTGCCAAATTTGGAAGCACAAGAAGGTCAAATGTGATACTATAATTGAACATGTTTTGTTTAGTTTAACTAGTTGAGCAAGAGATTAAAGGAAGAATATGTTTATAAAATAATATAAATGCTCCGAATAAAAATGAAGGTTATACTTCAGTCTTCTATTGTATAACCAAATAATTTTCACTGTGGGTCCCACCAAGTTTCATTTGTTCTTCTACACTTTTAATCGTTATGTCTATAATCATTGTGTTGAAAGTTATGCGTTCAAAACAAGGTTGTGTTCCTGCAGAAATTTCCTTAGTAATGATATTTTGTTCTGTTTATCTAAATTTGAAGAATGTTATTCTGGACTTGCTCATTTTACATTTATAGTGAAGTTAAATTGTTTTCTTTTCTAAAGTAGAAATTCATTTCGTTGCTTCTTTTGTTCACTGTATAATAAATATACTTTGTTTAAAAGAGATAATTGAGGATTTGTTAACATCACGGATTCATGAAAGTTATTATGAGAAGTCACAGAGTTCCCAGATAGATTTTACATTTTGATGTCCAAAAACTCAGTAAATTTTACATTTTGGATCTAAAAGTTGACAGGATAAGTGTCCTGTTATTACAAGAGTAGTTAAGAACCTTGTAGAGGATTTTCATAAACGTGGTGAAGGGAGGACCTCAATTGGTAGGAAAACAACACCAACTCCTTCGAGGATTTTCTGCACTAGGAAGAAGTGTAGAAAATGGAATACAAATAGTGATACTCTGATTAAATGACCCTTCCTCTAGAGGAATCCAAGTGTGAGTAAGTCCCATATTAATTAAAAATGAAAAAGTTGACCATTATATAAGGATAAAGATTCATAAATTTATTGTCTTAAAATTTTGGATTGAGAGTGGTGTCAATGCCTGATGTGATTAGACTTTAGCCTCATTAGTATTGTATCTCCTTAGTGAGAGATTGAAAAAAAATGCGAATAATGTTAAAAAAGCTCAGAGGGAGAGAATATCAGAATTCTTTTTTTTTTCATATTAGTATATAATATTTATGTTAATTAAAGAAGAAGTTAATTTACAAAGTATAATTATTTTATAAATCGATTTTATGAAGATTAATTAGAAGGAGATTTAGAGTTTAGGATTTAAGATTTATGATATGAAAAGTATTTACTATTTTACCTCATGTCTCCAAAATATTCTCAATTTTATTTTAGTTCTGGATCAAAATTTTAAAAATTTCATTAAATATCTTTTGAAGAATGTTTTTAAGATTTTCTTTTTCTTATTATGTCCCTTTTATGTATGATATAACGAGAAAAGTAATAAAAATTTTGTATTATACATGTCCAAGATCATTTCGACCTATATTTTTATGATCATCCTCAAATTGTTGAGGGCATGATATCATTCTAGATTGGGATGTGTATGGCCTAGATCTCCTCAAACAACTACATCATGTTGGTAAGGACATTATGGTAGAGGTTAACAGGCGAGAAAATGTAATCGGTTGAAGTTAAAAGTTAAAACATATTAGTTGAACATGAAACAAATTAACCAATTATTTATGTAGTCCAAACCTAACCAGATAAAGACCCATAAAACCTGTGGAAAAAATGTAATCAGTTGAAGTTAAGAGTTAAAACATATTAATTGAAGGTGAAACAAATTAACCAAGTTGATTATTTATGTGATCCAAACCTAATCAGATAAACCCATAAAACCTAATATAATATAAATGACATTGTTCACGAGATAATTAATTATATATTTATTATTTATTATCATATAATGTATTCTTCGAATTTGAATTTTCTACTAGGTTTTTTTTGTATTATTTATATATTATGTCTTTAAAATATCCTGATTACCCCACCGCTCAAAACAACATCCAAACCTAAGAACATATAAGACTAGAAACTTAATAGTCAAGAACAGAACTTATGGAGTCTACAATGTGCATATTCCGTCATGTAAGAACACGTTTTGTATTGTATGCAAAGATGAAAAGGGGCAGGAATAAGTGAATAATATTATTTAACTAATATTTTAGAAGTATGTTTTATAATTTTATCATCAAGATAATTCAACTTTTTATATATTTTTAATAAAATACTGGAATATTACTTTTTTTTATTTTATTTTAAGTAGTTTGTTTTTAATTGTTATAAAGTTCCTTCGATCCCTAAGTTTTATTCACTAATTACTTTAAAATTAAAACCTTAATAATTAACATTAGTAATTAATTTAGAGTTTAATTCATAAATTAATTATAATTTTTTATTCATAATAAAGATTATTTTAAATTTTAATAATTTTAATTTTATAAATTAATTAAGTATTTAATTATTTTTTTATCTTAAATACAATTAGGGATATTCCCACTAAATCTTTAAAGGTCAATAGGTTTGGAAATCTAAGAGAGCTGGAATGTTAGAAAGTTAAGTTAATTTTCTGTTTTTTCGGTTACTTTTCTATGTGTTCTATTTTTTCGGTTCTTATATTATATATATATTATTCATATAGCAAGTGCAATAAAGTGTAGAACGAGACATTCTCTCTCTATATGTTTTCTCTTATTTTTACCATGAATAAGAAGATTTACAATAACTTTTACTAATTCAATTAAACTAGGGTTTGAGACGACAAAAAGACGTGAAGATAGATGAATATAAACAGCAGGAAATGAAGACAAAACTACCTAAAATATCAAGGTTACGTTCATAGTAATAGTGGTGAAACTTCCTCCCCATTATAATATAAACATCCTCCGAATTGGATCAGCTGCATTCACGAAACCATGCACACAAGAACCAATATTATTAAAATGAAGATCCAATGGTTCAAATTTTGTCTGCATGTTTCACGTATAATTTACCAATAAAGTATGATGAGTTCCAACGGTCATGATTATCTGATTATGTGATGCTTTAAATTTCTGACTTTCAGAGAAGCTGGTCCTTATCCTTTACAACTTCATGGCTTCTCAAGCATCCCTCACTTGTCTTTATAAGAATAACCTTTTAGGTTTAAGTACAAGAATTGTGGGATCATACTTCACACCGCCAAATGTATTTAATTGTGCTCGCTACCTCTGTTTGTGCATATTAAACTCATAAATTTCCAGTTCATGTTCAATTTTAGCATCTTACCCTAACAGGGGAAATTTTGTTCTGTTGATCCTTTGAGTTAATTAGCTGTTCTTAGGTTCAATTCACATTGCCTTAGTTGAGTTTGCATCATTAATTAGCGTATTACTTAGGTCATCTAGGTGCATAGAAACTGAATTCACAGTTCAGACCTTAGTGCTGTCACGATATTAAGCTGGCAACCTTTGGTTCAAAGTGTGGTTTTGGGTTCTTTGTATACTTTGCATGATTAAACAGCATTTTCCATATGCTCTCATCATTATATACTTGTCCAAACCAGTACATCTGCATAAACTGCATTTTAGGTTCATAGGGGCATTTAATCAAATAGTTTCATAAATTCTGCATTTTCATTCATGCATTACATCAAATAGTTTCAGATTTAACAGCAAATCACATCCTTCCTGCATTTATACCGTCAGCACATGTTCCTTTCATCATCCAACAGATCATAACTTCATTAGTGCATTCTTGCTAGACTATCATCATAGCATACATCATACAAGTTGAAATCTTCATACCTGCACAATCTTTCAAAGTTAGGTTCAGAACGTGGTTCTTGATTTTGCATACTTTTTATGTGATTAGCTTGCATCTTCCATTCATAATCATCATTTTAAAATCATTCCAACCTGGAAGGTAGAATTGGCTTTGAACCTGTGTTCATAACCTGTCAAAACTGCCAGAATTGGTTTCCATGCATGATTTTTATTCTTTGCATCATTCTTTGTGTCCCAACTGCATATCTTGTTTTAGACAGTTTATAGGTTTTCTAGGTTTGATTCTCTTAGTAGCCTATATAAGGCTTAGTCTTGACCGAATTCGTGTGCTTTAAAAAAGGAGAGTTCATTTTAGTTTAGATTTTCTTCATTTTTTTCTCTGAAGTTGGGAGAGGGGACAGTATCTTTGGTGCATTCCAAATTCCAGCTCCAACATCTGTTTTTCATTTCTCTGAAGTTGGGAGTGGGACAGCAACTCTAGCAAGGTGTTCCACATTCTAGCTCCAGCTCTTGTAATTTCATAATGCATTCAACTTTGTTCTCTTCATCTCACTCTTCTATATTTTCCGTTGAACTTGAACTTTTTCTGCACTATGAACCATAGACATCACATTTGTTCAGCTACTTTTAATTTTGTACCTACCTAACTCCAATTTCTGATTGGATTGTAGTTAATTGATCTAAAGGATCTTTCTTATCTAGGAAATTCAGATTTGAACTACTAGAAATCAAAATTGAAAGTAACATGAACAAGGATGGTTTATGAACTAATTGTTCAGAATATTCAAGTTCTGTTCTATTTTCACCAATTCTGACTTTTGATTCTGTTTTCTTCAATTCAAACCATTGTTCTTTCTTTCCTTTCTTATCATACGTATACAATCCTTTAACTCATAAACACATCTTGCACCAAGTTTCAGAAAATTCAAAAGTTAGATTATTTAGTTTTTACCGTTAATATAGTTGTTCTTGGTTTAGCTTTGCAATTTCTCAGTTTTGCACTATTCTTTATGTTTTAATTCACTGTTTTGCATTTATTAGCTTAGGAAATTTGTACGAAGCACCTTCAACACGTTTGATTTTAGGTTTATAGGTTAGTTCCGTTCATTTCCATATTTAGAAATTAGGTTTTTTAGTTTTCCAGATTTATACGTGATTTTTCTGTTTGAGTATTTTAGTGATTCTAAATATTTTCCTTAAATTGTTAAAATCGTTCAAACGTGTTCTAAGCATTAGCATTGCATAATCCACATTTTTAGTGCTTTGTGGCATTTTATCGAACATTTTCATTTCCATTGTTTTAGCATATCTCTCTGTATCTTTTATTCAGATTTTAGGTTTCAATTTAAGTTCCATTCATTGTCTGTAGTTCTTTTAATTTCGTTTCCGCCATATTATTCCTTTTACATGTTGGAATAGGATTTCTTTGGATTGACATTCATGGTCAAACTTATGCTACATTAGGGGGACTTTGGATTATTGTATGAACTTGACTGTGACTTTACAGTTCATCAAGGGTTCCACAAAATGAATTTGGATCAGTTTGGACATATTTTACTCTATTTATAATCAAATTATGCCACAGAAGTAGATTTTAACTTCCGGAAGCTTGATTCAATTTAACTCCATATTTTCTTCTTCTATAAATACTTACGAGAAGATTTATCCAAATTGGTCATTATTTTGAAAGCAAGTAAAGGCTTTAAGAAATCCAAAGCCAATAGGAATATATACTTTTGTCACCTAACTTTAGAACAGCATTGTCCCTAAAGCGTGGCCAATGCAAAATTGCAACCTTTAAATAACCTGTTGACAGTGTAATGAATAAGAACAACAATGGTTCTGCCTTATCCTGCAAGACGAATCAATCACTACTAAAATGCATTGTCCTGCATCAAAAAGGATTTTTCTTTGTTGTACAATCATAGAGGAAGCTAACTAGTACCATTTCCAATCTGTAACATTGGAGTGTGATGGTGCTGCAAAATCCATCTCCCTCTACACCATTTAATCCCTCCTTTATCCAAGTTCTTGTTCCACCGATGTACCAAACAAATAAGAAATAAGAGAATTATCCATCAGCATGTATAGAAACCTTTGAACTTGCAGTTCTCTCCAACTATAATCAGCCAGAAGTAGCTTCACCAATAATCGCAACAAGAGCATGTACCATCCTTAAAATGGTGGAATCGATTGGTGTCCCTGACGACAATTTCACGTTGAACTATCTTAGAGATAAGCTTGATAGCAATATGACAATCTCCACAAACACGGAGGTTTTTGGTAATTCTGATTGGAAGTTCTCGGGTATTCAAAATAGCAAACACAATAGCTAACTTCTCGCTGTGAACAGCTAGATGGCATTCTTTATCCTCCTCCTCCACGTCATGAAGAGCAGAATCAGTCTCAGGGACGTATCCTAACTCTTTCATCTTTCCAACCAACATACTTAGCTCTTCATATATCTCCTTTGACTGTGGGTGTGACGTGTCACCCGCAAGAAAGGTGTGGACCTGATTATTCAGCTCAACATTGCTGATCCCAGGCATTTTTCGAATTTTTCTTCTCTTCATTAGTGATCGAGTAGCTGTTACTTCTGTCCATCTACCAGCCTTTGCATAAATATTTGATAACAACACATAGTAGCCAGATTGCTCAGGAGCCATCTGAAGCAGTTTGTCAGCAGCTACAAGCCCAATATCCATGTTGGAGTACACCCGGCAGGAGCTAAGCAGTGACCCCCAAACTCTTTCATTAGGCTCCATTGGCATCTGTTTGATGAAATTATACGCCTCATCTACTCGTCCAGATCGTCCTAAAAGATCCACCAAACAAGCAAAGTGTTCAATTCTTGGTGTTATTCCATAATCGTCTGTCATCTGCTTAAAGTAAAGCTTCCCTTCATTGTATAATCCTGAATGGCTACAGGCTGAGATAATCGCGACAAAGGCAATGGAATCTGGACTTTGACCTGAATTTAGCATTTCAGTGAAGAGTGCCACGGCATTGTAGCCTTTTCCAGTCATACCATAGGCAGATATCAATGAAGTCCATGATGCAACGTCACGAAACTTCATTCTGTCAAACACTCTTCTTGCATCTTCTAGACATCCACATCTAGCATACATGTCTATCAATGAATTCTCCAGAAGCAAATTTGGACACAGCTTCTTCCTCTCAACATATTCATGAATCCTCCTTCCTAACAACAAAGCTGAAAGATCGCCACATGCTGGAAGTACACTAGCACAAGTGATTGCATCTGGTTCCACTTCACATTTCTCCATTTGTAAATAAAGATCAACAGCTTTTTCAGGCATTGAGTTTTTCATATACACAGTTATCATCACATTCCATGAGACCAAATTTTTCTTCTCCAAATTCACAAACATCTGCTTAACATATGAAATATTTTCTGATGAAGTGTCAGTTACTGCAGGAAGGAGACTAGCCATTGTACCAGCATCCGGTTTATGCCTTAGACACTCCATTTCTCGGCAAATATGTAGCGCATCATCAAACCGCATATTCTGAACATATCCAGCAACCATTGAGTTCCATGAAACAACATCCCTACTTGGCATTTCATCAAGAACACGCCGTGCCTCCAGCAAGCAACCACACTTCCCGTACAACGCAATGAGACCATTTCCAACAAATAAATTCAAGTCAAACCCAACCTTAAACACAGCTCCGTGAAGTTGAAACCCAATTCTCGCATTGTCAGAGCAAGAGCAAGCCTTCAAAACACAAGGGTAAGTATAGTTATCAGGACTAAATCCACCACCAACCATCTCCCTGAAAACAAGCAATGCATCATTGTACCAATGGTTATTCACATAGCTTCTGATCATAACATTATAGAAAATAACATTCCTCTCAGGAATTCCATCAAACACCTTGCGTGCCAACCCAGGTTCTCCACAGGCAGCATATGCCCGCATGAGTTTGATTCCCAGAGATGGGTTTTCGTGAAAACTGAGATTAAAAACCTTGGAATGCACATTTTTCAATGCTTTGATATCTGGGTATTGGTCTAACGCTTTGCCCAGAAGTTCCAAAGCAAGAACTGGGTTTTGTGAGGACCCCGATGAATTTCTAATTGAAGAAAACAAGGTCTGTAACTTAGGAAATTGTTGAGTCAATGGAGGAATTGGTTTCATGAATTTGAAACTGTTACTCTGGTTATGTTAAAAATGAGTGCGTGAGAGAGGGAAGAAGAGCAAAGGATTCATAAGTCCAAGAGAGTCACGTTCTTTTCTGAAATGGACATAGCACATGTTCAGATATTACTCACAGTTTGTAAAGATTGGCCATAGAATGCTAAGAGCTTTCTCTTTTATCAAAAGGATGGAGAATGACCGTGTGCATTTTAAGAAGGAAAATGCTGTCTTGCATGGGAAAATTTACTCCCATTTTGACACTGATAATGTGACAAATATTGCTTAGGTGGCAAAGGTTAGAAAGGTAATATGGATGAACATTTAAATATTTCTAAATTTCTTAGGGTTGGGAGAAAAGGCAGAAGAATAGATGATCGGAGAGAAAGAGAGGAGAGAGAGGTGGTGGTTTTCAAGGCTTGGTGCTGCCGTGTTTGAAGGAGTCCAATCCTTGGTGCCGGCGGTTTGGGAACATCATTTGAGGGAGTCGAAACCTTGGTAGTGGCGGTGTCGGAACCTTCATATTTGGCCAGAACTATCGTTCGAGGGTGAATCCCTGGTCACCGTCACTGTAAGGGTGGTCATCGGAGAGTATGCTTTCTTTTGGGGTTCAGTAACTTCCTATAAATCTCAAATCATTTAGAAATATCTGATCTTTAAGATTACTTCTCTGTCATCATCATCGCTTTTTGCTGAATTGGCTTGCCTTTTGGGTTGATTCCACAAATTTTTAAGAATCTTTTCAAGTACATGTTGGTTTGGCTTTCATATATCACAACGAAGGGGTTTAGATATCAATTATCAAGCATTTTACCCTCTCTTTTGAATCTTGATATGGCGTGTACTGCTTAAAAATTTAGTCTTGTCAACAGTGGTATAAATATTTTTTATTTTGATAAATTTGACCAAGTTTTTATAAATAAAATTAAAATAAATAATTTTTTATTTTATTTTTTAATCAAAATGAAATAGTAAAGATGATGTAATCCTTAACGATTTTATGGTGGGAAATTGGTTCACCAGACATTTGTGGAGGCAAAACAACTTCCAATAGGAAGTCGTGGGGTCACACGATTTTTTTAATTTAAATTAACAGTTGTGGGTTCCACGACTTTTAGTAGGAATGTCGTTAGAGAACATGCGACTTCCAATTCCCATAAATCTTCCAATTCCTACAAATATTTCTTGGACTTTGGTAATTGATTAAAGTATGATTACCAAATTTAAGAAACTTTTAACGTTATGTGGTAATCGACTATGGGGAGTAATGTAATCGGTTACGAGAAACAATGCAATCGATTACCAAATGCCAATGCAATAGGTTAGAACATTTAAATTGTAAGAATATATATTAATCATATAAGATACAACAATAATTTCATAATAGAAATAAGTGAAATATACAAAGCATCAAACTTCATTGATGAAATGAATATTTTCCTATGACTTTTTTCACAAAATTAGGCAAATTTTAAGAGAAATTATGCAAATTTTAAGAAAAAATTACAAGATTATTAAATGTTCTATCACTGTATGATGGAATATCATATTATTTGTTAATTTTTAATCATTAGAAAATGAATTAGAATATAAACATAGATAAAATATTCTAAGAGTTTGGTTCTATGAATAAACTTAATCTTTTGGATCACAGACATCTTATCTTAATGTAAATAGTATGTTAACACAGCGAAGAAATTAATGATTTAACATATATGTTTAAAACTTGTTTCTAAAGAATTAGAATAAATACGTAAATTTTAGAATAAGTTAGAGATATATTGTGTTAGTGTTGCATTTATTTGGTTCATGAAGTCCGATCATGGTGGAGTTTTTACTGAATCAATATCATCTTAAATTAACATACATAAACAAATTTTCAATTAAATATTTATTGGAGAAATGGTAAAAGTTCATATTATTTAAAAGTCAATTCCTCTCTGTTCAAAAACGAAGAACATGCATAATTTAATTATGAAAAATAATTATAATAAGTTATTATATGGTTATTTTAATTCTCCTTTTAAAAAAAAGTTCATATTCCTTAGAACTTTACTATTTCTCTATTATAAGTAAAGTTTTAGAATTAAAATTAAATATTTTTTAGTTCATCAACTTTAACTTAATATTAGAATTTATTTTATAACAAGTTATTGTTTCGTTACTTTAATTCTCCTTTTAAAAAAGGAAAAAAAATTACTTCACATTTCTTAGAACTTTACTATTTCTCTATTACAACACTAGCGTAGAATTCTCATTTTACCTCGCTTTATATGCCTCGGTTGGCTAGAAACCGAAGCATATAATATGCGCGGTGGCATTTTTGTAATTAGAGCCAAGTTTTAGGTCTCGGTTCTCCAAATACCCGAAGCCAAAAAGGGGTATAGGCCCCGGTACGGCCAAAATCGATGTCAAATAGTGGTATAGGCCTTGGTCTAGTAAGACCCGAAGCCAAAAAGTGACTGGACGTTAGCTGTTTGGCCTCGGCCCAAGGAGACCCGGTGCCAAAAGGGGCATAGGATTTATTTAGGGTTCAAATTTCGCGAACCATTCTTCTTCCCCGCCGCTTCCGAAGCCTAGTGTGTCCGAAGTGAGGTTCCCTTCCGAAGAGGAAGCGTCAACGTAGGAGAGAGTGGCGTGGCAGAGGTTGTTCGAGTCGCAGGAAGCGGGTATGGGAAAATCTCGGGTCCGAATTGTGCAGGTTGACGAAGAGCACGGGATTGGCGTGTAGGTGGAGGAGGCATTCGGGTTGAAAAAAAAGGGTCGGGCATGAGGCGGTTTATGTTTGTGTGGTTGTTGCAGTGGAGCCATGAGAGTTCGCTCCCTGTGTCAATGACCATGGAGACGTTCTGTGGGGGTGTGCCAACAGTGATGGAGATTGTGAGGCTAACGTTGTAGTTGAATCATAACTTGTTGGGTGGTGGGAGATACCCGGATGGAATCACTTGTGATTTTAGTGGCAAAGTTAGAGTCTTGGCCTCACACATGCTAAGGGAGGCTCGATTCTGATAAAACATAAGCGTCGAAGTAGGAGTTTCTGACGGCTGAAACCACCATGCATTGAAGCTCTTGCACCATTAAGGGTTTTGTTGGACTAGGATAAGTTAGGTGCCATGAATCTACTGCAATCCCATTTTAGAAGAAAGGTTTGAGGGTCTCCAAGAAGCGTTGCAACACTGCGTAGAACAGGCTTCGGTTCAAGCGTGATCCGAGGCAGAAAAACGCTTTACGGCTTCGGTCCACACCCGAGGCCAAAAGCCATCCCTTTTGGCCTCGCCCCAATATGCTTCGGTTCTGAAACCGGGACAGAATATAAAAAACAACCGAGGCCAAAGGCCCTTATTGTACTGGTGCAAGTACAAGTTTTAGAATTAAGGTTAAATATTTTTTTAGTTCATTTACATAAAATTAGACCTTATTCTTCAAACTTTAATACAATTTAAAACTTTAAAAACATGTTTACCCATAATAATATTTTGTAAAGTTTTGTTCATCAAAGTATATTTTAGTATAGTATTATTAGTTAATATTATGGTAAAGTATCTAGATACAAACAATACGGTTATTAATAATTGACAAATTTATTACTTGTTTTCTAGTTATTCTTCCCTTTTGATAAACAATTAATTATTGTAAAATATAATAATATTATCATCTCAAATTAACATACATAAACAAAGTTTCAATTAAAAAGTTACCGGATAAAATGGTAAAAATTTATATGCAAGAAAAATAACATATTTTAAAAGTGCATTCTTCTCTCTTTATCGAAGAGTATGCATAATTAAGTTATGAAAAATGAATTATAATAAATGAGTGTATCATTATTTTATTTCTCCTTTTAACAAAAAAAAAAAAGAAAATAAAGTAATCCATATTTCTTATCTTTAGTATTTCTCTATTAAAGTATAAGTTTAAAATTATGGTTAAATATATTTTTAATTTTTGAATTTTAACACAAATTAGAATTTGTGTCTGTAATTTTAATACATTTTAGATCTCAAACTTTAAAAATAAATAAATATAATTCTTTTAATTTATTTTGACATCTCTATTTCTGTTTAATATATTAATTTTAAAGTAGTTTAATTACTTAAAAGTTATCTAATATAATAATATCATTTTACATAATTATTCACACAATAAAGTTATTAATTTTATGAAAACTTTTAAAATCTTTTATAATAGATGAAAAATGTATTCATATTTTTATTACACTATTTATAAAAATCCTCGTAAAAGTAAAACACGATTTGGTTGGAGAAACTTCTCTCTACATATAAAGAAAATAAAATAAAATATACTCTTCAAAAAGCTTAAAACTAGATCCTTCATAAATTAATATAGAAATTCTCTTATACAACTTCTCTAAATTTTTTTTACCTTCAAACATTGTAATAGAAAATTCTAACTCATAAAAAAGAAATATCTCTTTTCATTCTTAAAAGTTTCTATGGAGAAATTTGTTCCCAAAGACCTCATTTCAGGTTTGATTGGAGAGGATAGAACACTTTGGAAAGGAACATGGCATAGTAACCCTCGTACCGAAAAGTTGAAAATGTTATGTATACATGATAAACATAGCATAGCCACTTTTACAATAATGCCAAATTCATCCCCTCTGATTTGCCGTCATAAGCTTTTATTTACTTGTTGTATATCAAGCACTTAGACAAAATGTGAGTTTCAAACATGCTAGTTAGTACTCTGCTCCTTCCAAGCACAGTGATGACAAAGTATTCTTCCCATATGTGGGACAAGTTAAGTTAGAGACAAATTACAGATACAAATTGTCAAATCCAACTAAAGAAAATGTTAAATTCTAAGAACACTCTCTGCTGACATCATCACTCCCTGCCTACATATATATAGATATGTGTTGTCCTGCTTGGTCAATATCATAAAACATAAACTTCACCCTTTCTCTTCTCATTCTCTGTTTTTCTATGCATCAACACAATGAAGCATGGTAAAGCTTATACTATTCTTATGGCCCTGCTGTTAACTTCCATTGGAATCAAGTATGAAGGCTCCAACATCAATCCCTTCCAGCATTCCAGCCCCACTAAGATGATTTTTGTGACAGCTATGTGTTGCCATGTCCTTGCATCCACTGCGGAAATGAGTATTCCAAGTACTCTTTTCATATTCCACGTGTCTGGAATAAGTGGATGTGAAGCACTGATGTGGATTCTGGTGGATGAATTTCTATTGTGGTATGTCATCAACGTGGTTCTCATATTGGAGGCCTCATTCTGCTTCGGCAACTACAACCACGTCATTGACCTCATCCGAAGCAGAAATGGTCACGTGCCAAATTTGGAAGCGCAACCATCTCAGATGTAACACTATGTTGCACTGATAAAAATAACATGTCTTGAAAAGTTCCACATCGCTTAAGATAATCAAAGGGTGGGTGTTAGTGACTATATAATGGGCTCTAAGTCCATAATGTTTCTTACCCCGAGTCAAAGAAACTTCAGACTTATATTTGACTCCTCTTTCTTATTTCTTATACTATTGTAATAAGAGTGTTGTGCGAGGTTTAGGTTAAATTATTGCTTTGGAAAGTGTGAGTGTATTTGGGATCAAAGGGCATGGGAGAGTTGTTTATGTGTTTCCTTATGTTTATTTTATTTCTCTATTAATAAAGTGATTCTTAGAGGTTTTTCCAACAGTGGTATCAAAAACTATAAAACTATGGTTTGATATAAGGATGAATTTTGGCTTGTGGCAAGCTCAAGTCAAAGATGTGCTGATTCAATATGGATTACACAAGATGTTAAAAGGAAGACCTTCTGACATGAAGGAAGAAGAATGGGAGGAGATAGATTTGAAAGTTGCTAGTGCAATCCGTCTGTGTTTGGCTAAGAATGTTCTTGCAAAAGTGCAAAAAATGTTGATGACAAAGGAACTTTGGGAGAGACTCAAAGGCTTATATCAAGCAAAAGGCATATCAATCAGTTGTTATTGAAGGAAAAGTTTCATAACCTACACATGGGTGATGATACAAAAGTCTCTTATCACCTTAGTAATCTTAATGAAATTGTCTATGAATTAGAGGCAATTGGAGTTAAGGTTGAGGAAGAAGATATACTCTAAGACTCATTTGGTCTCTTTCGTCCTCCTATGAGCTTATCAAGCCTGTCTTGATGTATGGCAAGGAAACATTGAGTTTTGATGAAATTGCTAGTAATATCTTTTCTGAAGAGAGAAGGATGAAAAGTAATGAAAACATGACAACAAACTCAATGATGACAGTTAGAAGTGGGACACATGGAAACAAAAACCACAAGATGAATATGGTATATTGGCAATGTGGAAAGATTGGGCATGTGAGGAAAAATTGTCGAGGTGGAGATACATCATAGAAAAATGATTTAGATTCGGCTAAGAGTCTATCTCTCATTATGGGAGACGATGATCTTTTGTGAAAAAAAAAATGTGAAAAATATCCTCATGACATTTGTTGTAGGGTTAATGTAGCAGTAGATCTAATTTTAGGATTTGGGCTTGCTTTGCGTTTTGCTGGCGTTTGTTGCAGGGTGTATGATATTTATGCACGGGCATTGGCTAATATTCATCCAAGGTGTGTGGTGATTATACACGAGCATTAGTTAGCATTGATGCAGGGTGTATGGAAATTCTTGGGATGACTTAATTCGGAATGGAAATTCTTGGGATGGTTTGATTCTAAGTGAAAATTCTTGGGATGGTTTGATTCCAAGTGGAAATTCTTGGGATGGTTTGATTCTAAGTGAAAATTCTTCGAATGGTTTAATTCCAAGTGAAAATTCTTGGGATGGTCTGATTTCGAGTGGAAATTCTTGGGATAGTTTGATTTCAAGTGGAAATTCTTGGGATGGTTTGATTCAAAGTGGAAATTCTTGAGATAGTTTGATTCCAAGTGGAAATTCTCGAGATGACTTGATTCCAAGTGATACTCCTTATGGTGGAGTATGATTGTTGGTATAGGCAATAAAGATGTGTTTATACATTGGGTTGATAAAAATAACATGTCTTGAAAAGTTCCACATTGCTTAGGATAACCAATGAGGTGGGTGTTAGTGACTATATAATGGCTCTAAATCCATGATGTTCTTTGCCCCAGTTAAACATACTTTAAGCTTGTATTATACTCTTGTAGTAGAGTGTTGTGATATTTGAGTTTAATTTTGCTTTGGAGAGTGTGGGGTGTACTTGGGATCAAAGGGTATGAAAGGGTAGTGTCAACACTCAATTTCGTCCGGATAACAATGATAAAAATAATAATTGAAAAAAATTAATTAAAGTTCAATTGAGATAAATAAATAAATAAATAATAAAATAAAAAGGTAAAAAAATATGTTTTAGTTTAAGAAAGAATAAATATCTGTGTTTATTTTATTTTATTTATTATTATTTTTAATTTAATTTAATTTTTTGTTTTATTTATTTATTTAGGCTTTTTATTTTATTTTATTTTTATTTTTATTACTATTACTTTATTATTATATTATTTTTCTTTCTTTTTATTACAGTTCTATTTTGTTTAACGTCTCTCATTCTAGTTTAGTTAAAAAAAATAAGAAAAAAAAACAAAACAAAAGGAAAAAACAAAAAACAAAAAAAAAAGAGCAGGAAAAAGGAAAAAAAAGAAGAAGAAAGAAATAGGAGGTTAATGTAAGGTCTCTGTTTTCAGCAGACCTATGTCTTTTAGAGTAGACCTATATCTTTTTAGAGCATACCAATATCTTTTTACTATTTTACTAGTTGAAAGATGTTCAGGGGTGCATCAGTTATGCCATCATTGTTTTTGTATTGGAAATTACGTGTAGTAGTTAGTTGGCCATGGTCATGATGGCTGAAGGAGCAGGAAGCAACATCTGGTCTCAGCCTTATCCCACATCTCGAGATTGGAAGGGGCAGAGAAAAAGTGAACATAACAAAAAAGAGAAGATTCATGAAAAAGAGGAGATTTTTTCATTACAGAGGAGAAGGGAGAGTAAAACATAACAGAGGGGGAGATTTCATAAACAGAGGAGGAGGAGGAAGCGTGCCCTGGCTGGGAAAGAAAGAAGTTGCTAGGGCATTAAGTTTTATCTCCAAGGTAAGTGCCCTTAACTTCTTAACTTTTGTTACATGGTTTGATATTGATGCTTATGAATGCATGAATCGACGATGCTTATGAATGCATGAATCAGAGTTGAGTTGCGCATTGTTCACATTCATCATCATATTCATCGTATTTGTGTCCCACAGGTTGAACCAATATTCAACTTTATTTTATTTTGTTAATCTTCACTCATCAAAACCATATGTACCTCCACTAAGAATAACTCAGAGAAGACATCAAAAATAATTTTGATCACCATCCCAACACACAGTTTCTTCATTTGTCTCGTTATCTCCAAAACCACGCTCCACTCTTTCTCTACACATTGGTCACGACCAACACACACAAATTCACGACATTCTCGGACATTGCAACTCGTTCACCCACTACCATCATCTTCATCTCACACCTGCATAAAAAACGAAATAAAAAATAGAGAACTCCCATTCATACTCCACTCAGCGAGCTAAACCACTGAACGGAGATATGCTACAACGGCGTGGTGCGACAACATGGATTCCGGCTCTGGTTCCGCGGGAGGAAGAGAGAAATCGCGTTGAGGAAGTGGCCGCCGACGGTGACCATAGCTCCGATTGTCAGTGGCGATGGCAACGACCCTGGGTGCTCGCGCGGAGGTGGTTCGAGTCGCGCTTGAGAGGAAAGTGAAGTTCGCATGTCTCTAGGCTCACGTCGTCAACGGCGATTGGCGTGTCGGCAAGCCTACTACGTGGTGGCGTGGTGGCATGGCGTGGTGGTGTAATGTGATGGTGCAGCGACTGTGGACTTTGCAAGGGGGAAAGTCACATGTGAGATGAAGAGAAATAAACCCATTTTTACTCTGTGCACCCCCTTTTTTCTTTATCTTGCACCTTTGTTTTAGTTTTATACTACGAGCACCCCCTAATGTTTACTAACCTCGCACCCCTACCACACTTGTTTCATGTTTTACTTTGTGCACCACCATAATTGATAATCTCGCACCCATGTTTTAATTTTATGCTGAGAGTACCCCGTGATGTCTACTAACCTCACACCCTTGTCACACTTGTTTCATGTTTTACTTCACACACCACCATAATTGATAACATTGCACCCTTATTTATGATGGTCTGATTGTGTTTGTTGATTGCACCCCAAATTTTCAGAATTTACACCCTCCTCGTATTTTTGCTCTATTTTTAGATTTTTACTTATTGCACTCCACTTTGTTTTATGCCTACACCCTCCATGCACTTTTTTTTTTCTTACCTACATTTAATTTTTGTCCCATCTTTTTATGCACATGTTTCTTTATAAAAAACCAAAAAATATTTGAAAATTATAAAAATTACAAAAATAGAAAAAAAAATCTAAGAAATATTCTCTTTCATTCTATAGTGTCTGTCCGATCACCTGCACAGTGTTGTTGGTAGGGGGCTACTTCACCTATGAATGAAGAATGGTTTTGATGATGTCTACTAGATTAGAATAGAACATAGATTTGGTCTAGTTAGGTTATGCATTAGGGTAATAGTTTTTCTTTATCATATATAAATTAGGCCTACTTTGTGCTGCTTTGGACCATTACACTCTTGCTGGTGCAAATATGAATGGCTAGCTGTTTAACTAATGGATTAGCTGTGAGTACTGCATTAAGGCAGTGAAAATACACTCACGATAATCGATTAGGTAAATTGCTAATCAATTAATGGCAGCAGAAAACTCTGTATAAAAGTTGGTTTTAGAATCTGTTTTGGCATTGGAGAGCATTGACAAATCATGCAGCTTTTCCTTCTAAGAGAGAGCCTTATGATAGTCATAGAGAGATTGATCATTCTGGAAGATCATTCAAGTGCAGATCCAAGAAGATTGATAGTTGATTCTAACATGATGGGTCTTGCTTGAATCAAGGAGCATATTGTCAAATTTGCACAACATAGGTGTATTTGTTTCTTGATTCTGTTTATTGTATTCCTGATTACAGTTGCTTCATTGTGTGAAGTGTAGGCCTAGGTGCAATTGCGTGGATGCATTACTCTTAGGGGGAGTTCTTGATTGGTAGATCAAGTTCTTGGGTTTTAGGTTCTAGAATTATATAGGTGTTCTTGTAATTCTTGAATCCTAATTGTATTAGTGGAATCCTCCTAAGTGGGTTTACTTAGGAGAAGACTGGACGTAGATTCTTTTTGAATCGAACCAGTATAAATTGTGGTGTATTGCTTCTTTCTCTTTTCTCATAATCTTTCTTAATTGTTTTTAAACAGTTCATTAACCCAGAACTGCGAAATTGATTAATTGAGCTTTAAGACTTAAAGACTCCTTCAAGATTCACATTAAACAAGTGAAAAACTCATTAATCAATTCAGATCCCTTCGTGGTTAAGAATATTAGACAGATCTATTTTTTAACAAGTGTGACACTCATTTTTAAAAATACCAAAAAAATATAAAAATATCAACATTTTCAAACAACGATATCTTTACTAAGAACTATGTGATCCTTGATTCTCTATAGTGAGATACGTAGGAGCAAGGTCAGTCCTTGTCATGTTCACTTCCAAAAAAATCAAATAAATTTTCAAATATCTTTTAAAGAACTACGTAACCCTGATTTCTCATTTTGAATGAGAATACGTAGAATCAAGGTCAATCCTTGTGGGGCCCAAAAAATCAAAAAAATATTTTTGTTTCTTTTATATATTCTTGTCTTATTATTTTTGGGGAAAATTAACATTTTGAAAACCACATCAACTTTGTATGTTTAATTAAAGGTACCGCCTTTGGGCGGGCGCAGTAGGGTGCTACCACCTTCCCTACGCGTAACCGATTCTCGGACCCAAAATTCAGTTTTTCGCAGACTTGTCTTATCTTTATAGTTTTCCATAGTTCTCCAAAATAACTATGGTGGTGACTCCAATTTTTTTTTTTTTAAAACTCGTTTTCTTTTTTGGTTCATTGTCCCATCGCGATTCCTGTTGCGACAGGTAGTCTATGTGTTGTACAAATTTTCACATAATATTATTATATGGTGGTCGTGATTTTTCTCCGATTTTGGGGTTTCCACGTTATATTCTTGTGTTCTTTGTTTTTATCTTATTTATATGTTAATAGGGTGATTTTTTATGGTAAAGACGATAATATTCTTAATTGATGATGATTTTTTCCAACACACTAAGACTTGGGAAGATCAGTTTCTGCATATACACCTTTTTGCTTTTATATGTTGTGCTGTTTGTTTATATTTGAAGAATGATATGCTCGAGTAGTTCTTTTACATTTTTCATACAAAGATTATTGTTTTGCATGAAGTAGAAAACCTTTGTTGTATAATAAATATACAACATTTATAAGAGATAATGAAAATGGCTATTTGTGATGTTATTGAAATATTTCTATTACTAATTACATCTCATAAAACACATAAATTTACAATTTGATCCGTTTGATATCCGAAAAACAGCTTGCAACACAACTTGGTTAGATACCACTACTAAAAAATACATATTTTTTACCAATTATTTTTTGAAATTTATTTCCTAAAAAGTACTGGCAAATTTCGTTATAAATAATAATTTGTAAGAATTTATTACTAATTTCTTTATAAAATATTTTGCAGGAAATACTTGTGAATTTTATAATTTTTTAAAAAATAATTATTTATGAAGAAATTATCCATCAATTAAAATTTTTTTAAAAAATAAAAAAAATCTTTTCTTGTAAAATTTTATAACAAATTTGCAGAAAAAATATTATAAAATATTAAAAGTTCTAATAGTCTTAGTGTAAATGCACGTTAAAGTGTCCAAGTTATGAACTTTTGTAGACCATCCACATGAAAGTGGTGAAGGGAGGGTCCCAATTTGCAGGAAAGAAACTGCAACTCCTTGAAGAATTTCCTCTAAGAAGAAGATGTAGACAAAGGAATGAATATACTTTTTTTATGGGTGATCCTGGGCTCTACTTTATGCTTCATGATTGTACTTTCATAAGACAAGTGATCAAATGTGAGTTGAAGTACCAAAAGAAAGTTACTGAAAGCAAATAAACTATGGATCTTTAAAAGATGCATAATACAAGAGACAAGAAACATAACCCTCCAAGACCAACTTTTCCAATAAGCATAACTTTTAATTCAAAACATTTGGAATGAAGTAGAATAATAAATGGAGTTCAAATAATTTGAAATATAACTCCAACACCTCCTTAATATACATATTCTAATTTTAGAACACATACTCATCCAAATCTTTAAGATGAACTAATGGGATTGACCAGGACATTGTTACTTTTATCTTAGGAAATTTCTTTTGCCATCTTATTACTTTTTTCTTGCACTTTTAGGGGGAAAACTCTAAATTGTCTATAAAACATTTTGAATTATATAATATGGAATCTATTTTGAATTGTGTAATCTGCTAATCTATTTTAAATTATGTAATAAAAAAATTAAAAATATATTATAAATTGCACAATCTTAAACATATACCGGATTGGATAGTCTAAAACATATTTCTGAATTTAAATAAGTATATTTTAGATGGTATATTTAAAATATATTTTCAAATTACACGATAAAAACATATACTCAGGATTAAATTTAAAATTACACAATCCAAAATTACATTCTTAATTAATTTAAAATATATTTCTAGATTTCAGAATGAGCAATCTAGACTTTCCCGACTTCCATTAAGTGCATAAAGAAAACATGGGGTGAGGAAGAAATAGTTTTTATATATAATGCTCTTTTTGTATCATTTGTTTCTTTATGTTATTTTATTTTATCAATTCGTTTTGTGTTATTAGATTTTACGTATATAATGGATTGTTTCTATATATATATATATATATATATATATATATATATATATATATATATATTATTATAGAGGTGTCATGAAAATAAAGACATGCACACACAAATAGTCTCCAAATGAGTCATATCCCTTCTAAGTCCAAACCGGAAAGAGGGTAAAATGTTTTTATTTTGTTATTGGACTCAGCTTAATTTTAAGTCCCCAATTGCTTTCTACACCCCCATATCATTTTCCTATACCTCTCATATTTTTTAAATACTCGCAAATGCTTCCTGCACCCCATATTTTCAATCTATATTTGATAGTTGCGTTGGCTTATTTTACATAACTCGGAAATGTTTGTTTTAGAATTTTTGTTATATCTTACATCTTATATGATATTTTTGTTCACATTTTATGTAAATTAAATTACAGAATATTATTAGTTAAATATGCTTCTACTCTAAATTTGGATATAAAATTGAAATTTGTTCTTCACTCAAATTTTTATACGTTCTGATTTCAAACTTCAAAAATTAATAGATTTAATCTTTTTAACTCAACATTATCAACTTTTTTCTTTACGTATTATACAGTATTCTAGACTGACATTTAATTTGGAAGAATATTATTAGTTAAAAATGTAAACATTTATATATTCTATCTTTAAACTTCAAAAATTAATGTATATAATCTTTTTAATCTAACGTTATTGATTTTTTTTTATATTAAATGTTATTTTAGATTTACATTGAATACAATTATGTGTTTGAAAATTTTCATAATCTAAAATAAAATAAATTTAAAATATATATAAATAAATGTAAACCTGGACACTTGAATGTGTAAGAATTTCTCTCGCTGTTTATAAGAATATAGACATTGATAATGTTTGTGTACACTTGATGCTATTTGTGGGTGGGGTAGGAAGATAACGGGAGCATTTCTGACGCTGACTATACTTGTTAGAAAATACTAATTGGCTTGCATCTTGGCTCCTACTTTATATTAACATCATAATGTTAATCTTGACTTATATTTAGTTTTAAGATGTGCAAGTAGGATATGTCAATTTGATTTTGTCTTCTCTCTCTTGATGTATATAAGAATTTATAACTAATCTATATTATTTAATTAATGACTATCATTACAAAAATATCTTTACATAATGACCAATTTTAGTTATAAAAACAATTAGTTGACACATTTAGATATTAATTTATAAATTAAAAATTATTGATAACCGTTAAATAATTTCAAAACATTATAATTAGTATGTGAATTAGTAACTAAAATAATTTCTATTATGAATTAGTCTTTAAATTGGTTATTAATATTGATATTAGTTACTAAAATTTTGGTTACTAAAGGAATTGGTCTCTAATTAAAAAGTTAATCTCTAAACATATTTATTGTCACTAAAATTTGTCATTATTTCAAAATTTTCTTATAGTGTAATGATTTCACGTTATATACCTATATTTTTTCTATTATATATATATTTTTATATATATATATATATATATATATATATATATATATATATATATATTTGTCATAATAACCTAAAATTAGAAAATAATAATAATACTATTAATAAAATAAAGATATGAAGAACTTGTATTAAAATATTTAATTTGGAAGATTCAAATGAATAAATGTTAAGTAATATAAAATTATCTTGTATTATTATTTTTAACCATGATTAAACTTATTTATTTTGATTAACTTCTAGAAAATTAACTTAAATATTTTTAATATAAAAATAAAAGTTTTATATATATATATATATAAAATTTATTATAATATAATAAAATAAATTCAAATAAGTTCATATTTTAATTAAATTTGTTCAATTTAATTTCATACTCTACTTCGTTACTTTAACCTTCACTTCATCATGGCCCTCACCATTCACTCATTCATTACCTTGAACCTCCATTTTGTGACTCTTCACTATTGTCACCACCACCACCACCATCACCAAACTAAAACCACCATTACTACCCTACAACCACCACCACCACATTAAAATCACCACCCCATTTGTGGACAATTTTTTTTAACTTAAATAATGATATTTCTGGTTATTTGGTTTATTTAATTTTTTTGTAATTTTTGGATACCTGTAGTTATTTTATTTTAATTAATTGTTGAATAAAAATTAATATTAAATATTGTACTATCAGTTTTTGGTTCTGAATTTTTTTTGTGCAAATTCTTGTTATGTTGATGTCTTGTTGACTACTTTCCCTAGAAGCATGTTTATACTTGAATTAGATTTATATCAATATTTACATGTTATGTGGTTATTTAATGTGTTGTTCAGGCATAATACATACTAAAATTTTATTATATTTTGTTAAGCTTGAGTAATATAATTTTATATGATTGTGAACTCATCTATTGTGTGAATGAGATAATTTAATTATTTCATTAATTAAATTTATATTACATTAATATTAATCACGCCCTATGTGTATTTTATTATTAATGTATTTTATTTTATTTCTTAATACAATGTGCTTTGAATTTTATTTTATGTCAATTATTTGTCTTGTATCCTATCGATTTATGACATGAATTATGAAAAAATATTTATATTTTATTTTATAATTATAATAATAACAATAATTATAATTTTTTTATCATCATAAAAAACTAAATATAATGTTTTTACTAGTTTATATAAAATATTTGGAATTACTCTCTCACTTCCTACTTTTGTTAAAAAATATAACATTGGTCTTCCTATTTTTTTTAAACTTAATTTGGTCCCGATTTTTGAAAAAATAATGTAATTTGGTCCTTTTTCCGTTAAATTTCTTGAATCATATCTAGATTTTTTGCATCAAAATTGATGTTGTGGATAAGGATGATTTGCTTTCTTGGTGTAATTGATATAATCCTAGTTCAATTTTGATGAAAAATTCTCACTTCACTTAAGAAATTTAACGAAAAAGGATAAAATTGTATCAAATTTTAAAAAAATCAGGATCAAATTGAGATTAAAAAAACTAGAGAACTAACTTGACATATTTAGACAAAAAAATGGACCAAAAGAGTAATTCAACAAAAATTTTGACACCACTAAATACTTGTTGAAGATCTGCCACTAATAACATAAGTTGTGCATTATATTTTACTTTTTAATGATATTTCTTATTAATTTTCATTTGACACCCTTAGACGGAATGAAGGAAAATTTTGGTATTATATGCATGTTTTGTTGCGTATTCTAGAACATTAATTTTTTATTGCATAATAATTATGCATATTAAATATTTCTTTGATATTTCTTTGTTGTTTTGATATCAGCTTCTCTACTTATGTTATCCATTGAGGATGGAAAAAAATCTCTAAACTTTTATCTAACAATTAATGATATGGACCTTTTTTTAAAAGAGAAAAATCCTCCAACTCTTACTTTTGAGTCCACTACTATTCACAACAGTCCTGGTGACAAATGGAAACAATCAAATTCCTTGTAAATATATACTTAAATATACTATAACATTGTTATATTGTCGTTGATATAAATATTCTAACAGTTTATATAATTTCTAATATATATTACTTTCAATCTACATGTTCCAAAATTTCAAGTTTACACCATCAAACTTTTCGATTTTCACTTTTCTTCTTTTGCATTGATTTTTTGCCACCTTGGTTTGTTTATAATAATAATAATAATAATAATAATAATAATAATAATAATAATCTATATAATATATAAAGAAGATTTCTTCTTTTGTGTCCACATTCATAATACCAATTCTATCATTTATAATATAATTATTTATTAAATTTTTTAAAATTAACGGTTACTTTTACCTATTTTTTATAAAATTATTTTTCTTTCTTTTTTATTCTTCAACAATTATTTTTTTTATTCATTTCACTTTATTTTTAATAAATATAAATTGATTTTATATATTAACTTAATAACCTTATGTTATTGTCACCTACTAATATAATATCATTCATATTTAAAAGATGCGTACACACAGACGCGATAACGCTTATGTTTACGCTAATAATAATTATAATAATAATAATAATAATAATAATAATAATAATAATAATAATAATAATAATAACTCTCGACTAAAAGCCTAATAATAATAAGTATTATTTTCACTGTATCAGATAAAACCACAAACCACAAGTATTGTTTAGATAATAATCAACTAAAACTTGAGAACAAAGCCACTCCTAATTAAACTACTTTTAATTACAAAAAGATTGTTATAAGAAGATCAGAGAGTTGCTAAGCAAAGGTATTACATCCTAAGAAAGAAATAAGATTGGACTCACTCTTTTAAATTGTTGATGAACAGAACCAATAATTTTTCTTAGAGCTTTGACGTCGCATGCTATCATTATTATTCTTAATCTTCCCTCATCCCGAACCTTCCATATAAAGGCTTGAAGTAAATAATTATTGCAAATCTTTTCTTTTCTGTTTGCTTGTTGAAAAGCTTCACAGAGGATCTTAACTTTTTTATTTAATGTTATAATAAAGTGAAACAACTTTTACTGCTGCAAGGTCCAATTATTTTTTACACATGTTCGACCATGAACACGAGAGGAGTCATAACTACCTTTTGGGAAGTATCTCTTCACTATATTTCTACTCAAACTATAATTTTTAATGAAGTCGTCCTCAAACACTCTTTTCAACGACAAGATAACAAAACGAAATTGACTATACAAGTTCATTTTTTTTTTCTTTTCCAATTTATTACTATAGGTGTAATACCTTGATAGAAAATGAAGTTTTAGGTTAAAGTAGTAAGTAGCAAAACACTGTGTCAGTGTCCCACTCTATTATTCACAATCATGGAATGAGTTTTCTTTCATTTATCGCTATTGAACTTTTTTTCCTCCTTCAATATATATATATATATATATATATATATATATATATTTATTTATTTATTTATTGAAGGAGGAAAAAAAGTTTAATAGCGACAAATGAAAGAAAACTCATTCCATGATCATGATCGTGAATAATAGAATGTGGGTAGATATATGTATTTGTTTCATGACGTTTTTAATTCAATAATTAAAAATAACGATTGAATTAAATAGTGGTGTAATATTTAAGATAAAACTATGATGTAATTATGAACTTAAGATATAACTATGATGAACAAAATCAGAAAAAATAAGTCACAAAAATCACAAAGATATCAACATTTTTAAGGTGGAAAACTATTCAAAGCAAAGGTAAAAATTACGATTCGTAGATTATAGAAATAAGTTGATTACATCAACAAAGGATATAATGGTGAGGGATATTGACTATTAGCTTTGAGATAGTCAAAATAATATATTTAAAATTTATATATTTTATCACTATAACCAATATAAAAAAATATATAACTTAATTATAATTATAAAGTCATATATATTTACTGAATTTTTTTTTTTTTACTGTTAAATGATTGAACCCATCAATAATTAAGTCAAAACATAAATTTTTAGTTATACTTTTCTCAATGTAAATAATTAAATTATATTGTATGCTAAAAAGTTATCTTCCATTTTATTTCACAATCATGTTTGACAAAAAAAATATTTATGTTCAAGTAAAATATATTTATTCTTGTCAAATTGTTATAGTTCAAAGATGATCGATAGATTTACAAATTTATAATTAAGAGTATTAATTAAAAATAAAATACTGAAGTTAAAATTTTAATCTAATTTTTATTGAATATGACATTAACAATTTAGTTACAAAATTATTAATTAATAGTAAGTGAGTAAATAAAAAAGTGATAATAAATATTTTTATCTTTTTATAATTCAACAAATAATTACATTTTTTCTATAATTAATTTAATTTTTGTAAAAGTCATAAATATATCATAAATTTTAATAGGTAAAGTATGAAAAAAAAAACTGGGAGAGGGACCATGGCATCTTGAGGACTAACTAAGGTTTACTCCTGGGTACAAAAAAGTCTTAATCAACTGCACAAAAAATAATGCTAACACCTAACAAACAGTCAAGCAACAAAGCTTGCAAATAGAGAACAAGAAAGATAAAGAAAACCTAAATACACAACTACAGTGCGAATTGAATATTTCCTAACTCAGACCTAGTATCAACGATCCAACTGGTCATAATGAAGGATAGGGTGTCCCAATCCTGTTGTCAAATGTTCAGCATGATCCCATAGTGAACGAATTTGCAATATTGATTTACAGTCACAGTTTTGTGAAAAAACATGAATATTTTTTTCTCCTCCTTTCTCTCAATATGCTTATGTTTTTTCAAGTGAATATTACCCATTTTCTGTCTTTTTCATACTTTTCAGCTCCTTCTTCATTAGGTTAAGTGAGACATCAAGTGGGCTTATCAACTTTTCAACCCACTTGTTCAGAATAAACTTTTTATACCAGTTAAAAAAGACTTTTTAGACCGATTTTAGAATTGGTATAAATACAGGCAATATAGAAAGTTAAAACTTTCTATATCATTTTTTTACCATTTCTAAAATTGGTATAGAAAGTCCACTTGAGAAGAGATAGTTTTACAACAAAAAAAAGGTTTACTATATCGATTATAGTTCCAACTGGTATAAAAAAATTCAATCTTTTTATACCGATTGTGACCTTAACCGATATAAACAGTGATTTTTTTTTTTTTATGAAAAATCTGTTTATGCTTTCTACCACATACAAAACTTGTATATAATTACCCAAAATATCCATATAACAAATTTCATTCAATCTAATATTTACATGAAATACAATATAATGTTTATATAAAATATAATACAACTCCAAACTGAATTACTATACATCTAAGATTCACATAAAAACTTATAAAATACCTAACATAATCTTTTATAAATACTTAAAAAAAATGAAGCTCATTTCTCACGAACCTCCTTTGAAACTCCTTGTTTCATTCGAGATGCAAAATTCTGGAACATTATAATAACAAAATTCTGATGTAAGAAGCAAAATTATGAGAGTCCTGTGATTTACACTCACTTTTTTCTCTTACCTCTTTTAGATATATGATAATGAAATATATAAAATATACGTATTTTTAAAATATGAATTAGTAGATGATAATAGTGTAATGTTATTAAGTTAATATATAAAATAAATTTATATTTATCAAAAATAAAGTAAAATGAATAGAAAAATTAATTGTTGATGAATAAAAAAAAACAGTTTTATAAAAATAAGTAAAAATAACCGTTAATTTTAATAAATTTAATAAATAATTATATTATAAAAAATAAAATTGATATTATAAAATATGGACAGAAAAAAAAAATCTCCTTATATATTATTATAAATAACGAATATAATAACATGATAAAGGTAACGGACCAATATGCTCATTTGATGGAAGAGTTTGTCCTGAACTTAGTTTGGAGGTGGAAAGGAAAAGAGGAACGTGGTACCGGAAAAAGTATAAAGAGAGATTTATGATGGCTTTAAACACCATAACTTTAGACGACAATACACTACATGGTTGGAGACAGATGCAAGAACACTGAGACCAGTGAACAAGTGACAAGTATTGAATGATACAAAATTAGACCTTACATATTATATCATGTATTATAATGTCATATTATATCATAACATGTAATTAATATATAATGTTGTGAGCTTGAATGAGTAAAGTTGTCCTAACGTTTTTAGTTTGATCAACTATAAACAGATTTACATGAATCATTTGTAAATTAATATATATTTTTATACATTGTTCATCGAAAAATAAAGTTCATCCCTATTCTTAGCCAAAACGGATATGACGTTTTTATATCATCATCACTTCCGTCAATAAATACCGACAGAAATAATATTAGTACACCATAAATAATACTGAATAAATTATTATCCAACAAACAGAATCATATATAAAATCTTATTTTAATAATATTTTTATCGTAACTAAATAAATGTATTACATTTATATTTATTTTTCATAAAAGATATTGAATAAATCCGTGCATTTAAAAATCAGTTTTTCTCACGTATTGAAACGAAATATCATTTTCTTTGACACATAGGTGTGGACAGCGACTACTGATTTATCTATGTAATTATTTGTAGACAGAAAATAACCAAGACTTAGGTTGTGTTCTCCTCGATAGATGAATTTGAAAAATAGTGTAAAAATGGATTTCAATGGATTTATCTGGGTGGATGTGTGTGTGTTTTTCTTTGTGTGAATTTAAAAAATAAAGTGAGTGAATTTAAATATAAATTTGATAAAAATTAATAAATGATTTGAGTGATGTGATAAATAAAATAAAAAGTTATAATAGATAAAATTTAAAAATTATTAAAATATTCTTGATATAAAAATGTATTAAATCATTTTTACATTAGTTAAAAATATTACATTTTAAAAATTATTATTTAATAAAATTAATACAAAAATAAATTATATTACATTATTATAATTATTTTTATAATAATAATTATTTAAAATTATTAGTTAATATATAATATTATTATTATATATATTGTTTTTATTATTTATTGTGGCATGCAGTATTTATTTTGCCTTTAAAAATAATTGAAAAAGTTTTCTAACTCATTTTTCTAAAAATTAAAATTGTTATTAACAAAATGAGAGCAAATCAATCCGGACAATGCCTTGCCATACTAATATATCTACAAAGCAAATGTCTCGTTAGGTTATAAATGTCAAATTGCTATGAATCCTTCCAAATTTGTGGCTTTACGGAGAGATGAGATTTAGGTGGTTATTCGTGCAAATCCATCTTTAGAAATTTGTACAGATAATCTAAAACGAATACAAATTTTTTTAACAATTCATTTTCACAAATCTACTGATTTTAAGAATCATCTCAAACAAATATGCTCTTAGGATGGGCTCACATATAAGAAATGATTTGGAGTAGGGAAATGATGGATTTGAGTGAATTAAAGGATAAAATTTGTGTTATTATTTTTAAGTGATTTGAGATTCTGAATGTGACTTAGAATTAAAGTTTGTGAAAATTTGAGAATGATTTAATTATATGATAGATTAAAAATTAAATTTAATTGAAAGAAAAGAAAGATTACTAAATTGTCTTTGATATTGAAAATAATTTAAAATTATATTTAGATGGTTAAGTTTATTTTATAAATAATATTTAAATGATTAAATTGAAAAAAAATTTAATAAAAAAATAATAAAAATACAATAAATTAACATATAATATTGAAAATTTTTTGGATAAACATAATTTTAAAATAGATAGCAAATGAATAAAAAGTGGAAATGAATTGATGATATAATAGTATTTTATCGCTAATGACTCTCAAATCAACCCATGTGAGGAGAGATGGAAAATCATAGAATCTTTCTATTCTTTTCTTTCTCTCTCAAATATCAATAAGTGAACACACTTGTGATCCTAAAAAAATCATGTCCCTAGTTCCTCTAAATAAGAAATCTTAATAAGTGAGCACAATGCTAGGTGAGAGAGTTGGATGAAAACGTAAACATGTTTTTCAAATTTAAATGAACTATTTACAAAATCATGTCCTATATAGTACTTCATTTGTTTTTTATATTTTATGCTCATTAAATAAAACTATTACATCAACAAAGTTTATGTCCATATACATTTATACCTCAAAAATAATTTATTTTTTCAAATGAAGTTTGTAATGAGATTTTTTTTTACTCAAATCAACCTAAAATATACAAAGTTATTCACTTGAAATATTTTAATTTAACTTATAATCATTTTAATAAATTCATAAAACAAATCATTACTCACACATAATTTGAGTGTTCTCAAACTTAATTTTTATGATAAACAACAAAACTCAACTAAAGATAAAAATTATTAATAAAAAGTATAATTTGTTATACCATAATTACTACTTCAACAATATTATTCACAATTTTCTGAAACACGTATCTTTGATCTTCTTTGTTACACTTACTTTTTTTCTTTCTATAGATATAATCTGTTATAATATTACAAGATTTCACTGAAAGAAAACTTTTAGATAGTAACCAATTTTAGTAATCAATAATTATTAGTAATTATAATGGCTAATTTAAATATCAATTTACAAAATTAAAAATTATTGGTTACTAAAATAATTACTATTGTGAATAAAAATTATAATTGGTCACTAAATTAACTATCATGGTTTTGACTACCAAAAGAAATTTGTTACTAAAAATTAACTATCTAGGTTTTGGTTACCAAAATGAATTAATTTCTAAATTGGTCTCTAATTAATTAGTAATCAATTTAGTGACCAATTATAATTTTTTATTTATAATAGTGACTATTTTAGTAACCAATAATTTTTAATTTTGTAAATTGGTATCTAAATTGAACACTATAGTGACTAACTATTTTTTATTTCTAAAATTGGTTTCTAATTGAGAATATTCTTGTAGTGTTTCTTTTTTACATCTCTTGGCTAAGAAGAAGGAATTCACTTGATATTTTCTCTTCCACAATTATTCAGTGTTGGAAGTCTCACAATTATTAGAAATAAATTTAATTTAAAGTATATAAGTGTGTGAAAACCTTACTTTACAATCCAGTAAGTAAGTTAGACAAAGGTTAAGACACAGATAAGGGAATTTTGAAAGCTAGAGGCATTCAATTTCATCATAGTCTAATATTCAATATGTCTAGGAGTAACTAACTCCCTCATTCACAGGAGTTGGGTGTAACATATTCTTAATTCTTCGTGGATTCATCATTCAATATAAGTCTTTTCCATTATTTCTTGTGCTTTATTCTTGTTTTAACAACATAGTCTAGAAATTTTGCACATGTAGGAGTACCTACTGATTCAAAAGATAGTTTGAGAAACTTGATTATGATCTTCAATTGCATATTCTATATATGGTGCATATTTGGGAGTACTGGCTGATCTAAAAGATATTTGGGAAACTTGAGTAGGATAAAAAAACTAATTGATTTCACATGCTAGACATAGATTTGGTTATTGATCATTCTTAACATCAACATATAGTTCAACAATACGAAGTTAATAATAAAAATTGCTAGACATAGAATTTTTATTATTCAAGTTTAGACTTGTCTATGACAAAATTGTGACTTGTTACAAAAGATGTGAATGTAAGAGAAGGAAGTAGAATTATATAGTTTGTTGATTTTACTTTGAATGTCATGGAACCCAATCTCGGTAAAGCTTTTACAATATAATTTCTTAGATGAAGTTGATTGTTTCCATTGCGCAAATTTCTATTATATTTTTATTTTTGAATTTACTTTTTATTTTTATACACCAAAATGTTTCGTTATTCTTTGCCTTTATTAGTAAACAACCAATTATATTAAATCACATTAGTATTTGTGGGAAACAATATCAGGACTTGCCCATTATATTACTTGTGCGACTTGATACATTTGTCAATTCCGTAACAAGTTTTTGGTCCAACTATCAATGCCAAAAACTAATTGTCCACTATATTATCATGCATTTAAACCAAGAATAGAACAAAAGAGTGATGGAAGATAATTACATTGAATAGTAGAATTCATAAAGAGTTAAGAATACATTATACCAAACCCCATAAATAAGGAAGTTAGCTACTCCTTAACATTCTGAATACTAGAATAATGAAGAAGATGAATGTTTTCAGCTTTTAGAATGTGCCTGTATCATCTTTCCTTTTAGGTCAAGTGTCCTTCTCTCCCAAAGTAATTATTTTTCCCTCTCTCCCCCAATAGGGTTTTCCCCCCCAAAAGGGTCTTTTTTCTACCTGAAGGGTTTCTTTTAACCTCTCTATCAAACCTCTTATTTATAGATTTTTTTGAATTGGATTAGGTCTGCAACTTTATACTTGATTTTGTATTGGAGTAACCAACTTTATAAATATATCTTCTTGTTGATAACTTTGATAATCAAATTTTGTTGATATTTTTCTTAATTTCTTTAATATTTATGCTTATCTGCAAAATATTAAATATGTAAACTAAATACTCATCTTTTCCAATTTATTAAATAAAACCTAAAATATCTAAAATAATAATAATAACATAACGATAAAAGATAAAAATAAACAAAAAATAAAGCATGATATTACGAATTATCATTCCACATAAAATGAATCGGTATAACTTATTTTAGTTTTGAGATCTAGTTAGTCTATAACAAAATAAAACATAAAACCTATAAAACATTATAATAGATGACCTATAAATAACATAAAGTATTTCTAAATATCATATAAACATATATGTGTATAAATGAAACAACTTTATTAATAATTCATAAATAATCCAATTTCAGTCAAATACAACAAACAAAAATATAAAGATCACACATGGATCTATGTGTGAAAAGATATTTAACAAATGGAATACGATTGATATCCATATTAAGTATGTTCTGTTAAAGATTAACATTTGACACAAAAACTCTCCCCTCTACTTCTCCCCACTTGATATTTTAGTATGTGACTTAGATCATTAGTAAAACAAGGGAAACTCGATTATAGCAGAGGTTTCAATACTTAATAAATAACTCAAACAATGGTTCATACATTATCCCATATGTATGACCTCAAATTCATACAAGTTCAATCAATCTCAATAAATATTGTAGAGGAATATAACTCATTCAAATAAAATCACAAAGCAATCAAATATAAAAATTAATATTCATCTTACATTAACAAAAACATATATATTCAATCAGTTAAAGATAAAAGAAAATATTTTTTTAGCTTGAGCAAAAATATTCTTACTTGAGTGAAAATTTCTTCTTTTGAGTGAATTTTGGAGAGATTGTGCTTGAGTTGTAGTGTTATTTTTTCTTGAGTGAAAATTTCTCCGTTTAAGAAAAAAATAGGGTCAAGAGTAAGGTAATTTTCAATTCTATTTTTACTTGAGCCAAAAAAATTTCGCTTGAGCGAAAGGCAAAAAGTAAGGTTTAAGTTTCACCAGTGTAGTAAGGGCTTTTGGCCCTAGTTATTTTCGTCATTCTACTTCGGTTTTAGAGCCGAGGCATATTTGGGTGAGGCCAAAAGGAAGTGCCTTTTGGTCTCGCTTGCAAAGGAACCAGAGCCATAGAGGGACTTTTTTGCTTTGGGTATGTGAGAACCGAAGCCACTTTTTCGCAGAGCCTTTTTTGTAGGTCTGTGGAGGTGCATTCCGCAGCAAGCAGTGGTTCATGCAGTGTCGACGCGACTCGGGAGGGGTTTTTTGCAGCGGCACGCGACTCGCAGTGGTGATTCTGCAGTGGCAGCGACAGAGGTTTCCGATGACGGTGTTGATGGTGCAGTCGCGCGCGAGTCGCATGTGATGTTCCTGCGGTGGCGCGACTCATGGTGGTCGCTAGAGGCGCGAGGCAGATCTGATTCGCAAGACAGAGCAATAGTGGCGAGGTTGATGGCGTCGCAACAAAGGTTGTCTGCGTGTCGCTGTGGCACGCGGTGGTCTAACGTCGCGTTCGCTCCCGGTCTGGTTGCGTTTTGGGGGAGTTGTGCAAAGGAGAAAAAACCAGTTCACGATTTGGGTTCGCGCAAAGAAGATGAACAGGTGCAGGGTTCACGAATTTGGAACCCTAAATAAGGTCTATGGCCTCGGTTCCATTAATAACCGAGGCATAAAGTTGTATAGGCATCAGTCCTATTCCACCCGAGGCCAAAGCCTCTGCTGTCAGTGGCAATTTTGAAATTTGGGAAACACTGACGAGTTATAGGCCTTGGTTGAGTGATAACCGAGGCATAAAAGCTCTTATATAAGCTTCGGTTGGATAGGGACCCGAGGCAAAAAAGTTCGAAAAATTTCAAAAATGCCACCGCGTCCTTATAGGCTTCAGTTCTGCAGTAACCGAAGTCTATAAGGTGAGTTAAAAACACGATTCTGCACTAGTGTTTTTATTATTTTTGCTCAAGTAAAAATCCCCAACTTAAGCGAAAAGAATAAAAAAATCAACCTTAGTAGCAAAATCAAACCAATTTTCAAGGATAATTTTCGACAACATTTTAATAGTACAAGTTGCATTTAATTAAATTTATCGATCCAAACAATGATTTTCTCAAACATCATCCTTTACTCATTTCAAATTAATCTTGGTCTTTTGTCTCAAAGTATGCATGTTTACACTCACATCAAATTCCTAAATATCATAAATTCATCAAAAACATAACTTAAAACATCCAGATTCTAGCATTCACACAAATTCTCAAGATACTATCTATACCTACATCACCCTTACATCAAGATTATCCAAGGTTCTATTAAAAACATAAATAGATTTCCTTACCTAGAATGTTCATCCTTAAAGCAAATTTCCAAAAATCTAAGTAATAAAGCTACCCAAAACTTATAGACTTGAAATAAGGTATCCAAACATAAAACATAGTTAGAGGATCACTTTTGTCAACGAACCCATCAATATTAGTGATTAAATCGCAAAAAAAAAAAAAAAAAAAAAAAAATAATAATAAAAGAGAATATATAGCATAAATTGAAATTTATTCTATTTGAAAATCCGATCAAATAGAAATGTTCCATAATTTCTCACTTATATCGTAAGGTGTGAAATCAAATTCTAGAAAGAGATAAGGATTGGAGTCAATTTTAAAAAGAAGTGAGAGGGAGAGAAAAGAAGAAAGTGAAATAAAATAAGAAAGAAGAAAGAAATTTTTAATTAGTTAAATAACTTACGATGGGTATACTTTTTCAAGGGGATTTATTAAGAGATATTATATATATTATATATATCTAACATGAGTCTAACCTAGATAAGGGATTAACACCATTTTTAACCAAAAATCTTATGACAATGGATTTATAGATCTTTTTTCTTATATGGTATTTAACTTTATCATTTTTACTCAATGTGAAACTTTGGCTTACACTTGGATTATTGCTAACAACCTCCCCTCAAAGATAAGTCCCTTTGGAAAAGGTGTACATTGGCCCTTATTTAATACCATTGTTGTGGTGGGTACAGTGTTGTTGTGTTTTTGTTGTTGTTATAATGATCACCATGACAAATTATCAGCTTTGGTACCACTATGATGAATCTATTTATGGAGTATTAATCTTTTTATTTTATTTTAATCCCTCTTTTGAATTTTCTTCATTTGTAGTCAATTGCTTTTTTCTCAAATTCAAAACAAATCTTCTATCTTTTGTATGAATTTTGAATATTTTTAGTTTGTTTAACTTTATCATTTATACTTAACGTGAGATTTTGACTTATACTTGAATTATTGTCAACACTTATTTTATTATAATTATTAATTTAAATTTAATTTATGAGTACTACTAATTTAAAATATAACATTATTATATATTTATAAATTTTAAATAATATAATATAAAAAATATTTTTTAATTTTTAGTTTAGAAATTGAGCAAAACGCTTTTTTACCTTGAGTTAAGAGATCATATTAAACTAACATGTTAGAAATACCAATAAATCCACTAAATTATGGCCATACGAGGAATTGGCGGGATTCCCAGGCTCTCATCAATATTTAACATTAGTTTTATAAATCAAGTCAAATGTTTATGGAATGCCACATAGCTACCTATTCTATCTCGCAATTTAGGTGTATCATGCATGCAACAACCCTCTTTGTAATCTTCTACAAACTACTGTTTTAGATAATCTCTTTCACAAAACACCACACCATATTCAACGTCAATACAAAAAAAGAAGGAAAATAATATCCTACACTTCCGTCATCATCCACTAAATTACAATCTTGTAACCACAGCAATTCTAGCCATTATTTATTACTTTTATTTTCATCACTATAAAATAAATGTAAAACCAGCGCGATAATTCATCTGATATTAACGAGAAAGCAGAAAAAAAGAACACCAGCAGCAGAGGAAAAGTAAACAATGGAATAATGACTAACGAACGATAAAGTGGGAAAATTGGAACGCGAATTTGTCGTGTTACAAAAAGCAAACTATGATTCCAATTATTTTCCTTCTTTTTTGTATTGTCGTTGAAGATGGTGTGGTGTTTTGTGAAAGAGATTATCTAATAAAAATAGATCACTAGGACAAATAAAAGGAGACGTAACGAGAAAAAAATCTTATTACTAGGATGGAAGCCTTAATCCACCAAATCAAAAAATTTTAGCGGTGAATAATCAAATTAAGTGTTTTAAGTGTAGACATAATCATTATAAAGATAATTTCTTTTTAAAAGAGTTATCTCTTTAAAGTGTGGAAAAATGTGGTCATGAGTTTTTGTAATCTCTAAATTCATATTACACATTCTTCTCACCCAAGCCCCTTCACGTAACACCAAAATTACTACCCCAATACTCACTCACAACTTCAAAGGAAGATTGTAGGTTTATACAAAACTAGAGAACTCTCATTCTCCAAAAGCATATATACATGCCATATATATAATTATGTTTTCAACAAAAAAAAAAACAAAATTAAGTAAACAACATAATTATTGAATTCTGTTTAAAAGGTTGTTATTACTGGGGATGTTAAAAAAATTTGTACATGCGGTTATCTACGGATAAAACCCTCAACAAGTAGGAAATAAATATTGTAAATGGATACCCACGGGTAATGGGTACGAGTATTTTTAATATCCGCATGTTAATTGGGCTAATACGGGTATCATAGTATCCGTACCCATGGATACTCGTACCCGTTATACTCTAATTTAAATTTTAAAAAAATAAAAAAAAAACATGATTAAAATATTAACATATTAATTTTGAATGCGTTATTTTTTTATCAATTAGTTTTAAAAAAAGTTCATTTCTTTGTAAACTATCATTCAACACTATTTATGAATGTTATGTATTCTATTTTATTAGAATTTACGATTAAAATATATTGTTAAATATTTATTTTTATTTTTTTTGGAAATATCTGTGGATACCCGTGGATATCCGTGAATATTAAAAAATTATGCGAGTACCCGCATAACGAATACTCAACAGATATGAGTACAGGTACGGGGTAGTTATTTATCCAGCATGTAGGGTATGGGAGAACTACTACCCATACTCTACCCGTCCGTTGACATCCCTAGTTATTACAACCAGTGGCGGATCTTGACTAATAATGTTGAGGGAGACAAAATAATATACTCAAAATTCAAAATTTATATATTTAATTATTGTCATTAACACAATAAAAATGTATAAATAATTTAGTATAATCGTGTATCTACAAAAGAAATCACACATATACAAAGAATTGTCCTTTGTTTTTCAGATTTTTGAACTCATCCATAATTGAGTCAAAACTAAAATTTTTAACTATTTCTTTTTCAATGTAAAGATAAACATGTTCCAAAATATTAATATAAAACATGTTTCTCTAATAGAACAATATGATTATTTGTATCATGATTCAGGATACATAAAGCTAAGATATTGAATTTGTATTGATTTCATCTTCACCAATAGCTTTCTTTTTATCACTTTTAAGAAATAAATCTATTTTTTTATTCTTCATCAATATACCTATTTCTTTTTTAAGTTTAAGATTAAAAAATAATTTATCATAATTTAATTAAAAAAATAAAAATTAAGTTACTAAAAGAAAAAAATCAATGACAATCAATTCCCATTAAAAGTTGATTATGAAAAAACACATAGCACAATCATTTTTTTTCCTATAATCATAAAAAATAAATATAAGGCTCATGAGGTAAAAAATAATATTAACTATTAAACAAATATTTCACTATCAAGTAATGCGAGAGAGTTACCTTTTGTCTTCACAAATGAAAGAGAACAAATGATAAATGAAAGAAAAAAGAATAAGTTTGTATTTAAGTGTTTTTTTTCTTTCTCAAAACGAAAAGAAAACATGTGAAAATGTGAAATCAATATAACTTGTGAAAAAATGAAAAAATACAATGAGAAAGAAAATAAAAAATATCTTAATAAATATTTTTATTATTTATTACATTTGATTTTATATTTTAATATTTATTAACATTAAATATTATGCCTTATAAAATAAATAAAAATATATCTCATTTAATTTTTATCAATTTTTATATGTTATATATAATAAAAAATTAAAAAATTGAAAATAATTAATATATATAATATAAAAAATTAAAAATTGTGGGGAAGGGGAGGGACCATGGCCACCCCTGTCCCAATGATCCTCCGCCACTGCCTATGAATATTGATTTATTTTTTATCCCTTGAGTTCATGATAATTGAGTGAACTGAGATCATAAATGAATATATTTTAATTAGATTAATGATTAATTGTGTTTTATTGACTCTTTTAATTTTGAGATGTCAAAATTTTAGCCATTATAATGCCAAAATTTTGTAGACGTTTTGATGGAAAAATATTATGTGATTAATTTTAGTGCATGCACAATTTAAAATTATATATTTTTTATATATATAGAGAAAAAAAAAAAAAGATAAAAATATATATATATATATATATATATATATATATATATATATATATATATATATATTTCGAAAAGTTTATTGCTACGAGCTACTTGAGATAGAGAATTTCTAATTATGAAAATTTTGTCTTATAGACAATTTGTTGGTATGGAGTGTGGATAGTTACATAGATATTGGAGTATGGAAGGTGAAAGACGGTTTTGGTAATCTCATGAAAAATTAGGGTGGTAAACATTGTTCTTCGGTTGTTGTATAGGTTAGTTGAAAACGGAAAAAATCACATGACCTCACTTTTTTTTTTTCTCGACTAAACTATTGATAGAGGTTATATTGGACACACATTGTGTTCATTGATGCGTAAGACCAATCGACAACTATCTACATGGCGTAACACCTTCATGATTAACCAACTTAAATATGGTTTAACAAAAATAGATCTTAATCAATTAAATAACAACATTAAAATGTAATTAGACTATGATTAAGTCAATAGTAAGAACAAATTCATTATGAATAATATAAATAAAAGGTTAAGATAAGATAATTGAATTCTATAATTATAACATTCAATATAATATGTACTTGGTTACATACAAGAAGAATAACTGTTTAAAAGAAAATCAAATTATAAAATATTTACATATTCAACAACACATTGGAAACATTTCAGGAATAAATTTGATTGCTTATGCACGATTGATTGCCAATGAATTTCTTCAATTTGACATTTTTATATTTTTATTCAATTTGACATTTTTTTTTTGTATTTCTTTTTCTTTCAACATCATCTTCTTTTTTCTTTTTTTTGTCTAAGTATGGATTTCATGGTATTAGCATTGAACCTTTGATGAATATTAGAATGTGGACCTTCATCTACTTTCTTCACTTGGACATCAAATTTCTTCAAGAGATATTTATTTTTTTCTGATTTTAATCCTTCTTTTATATTCTCTTTATTTGTAGTCAATTTCTCTTTCATCAAATCCAACACAAATCTTTTGTCTTTTATATGAACTTTGAATACTTCTAAGTTATTAGCATATTTGATCACACAAACTTTATTTTCAAGTTCCATATAAAAATCCATCATTGCCCAAAAGAGGGTATTTTAAATGTGTAGCAATGGTAAGGGTATATGTTACTTTTGAATGTAATGAAGGGAGGGGGTTTAGATAACATTTACGGGGGTTGCATTAATGGACCTAAAATTAGTTTAGTATATTTATTGCAATTCTCGGTGCCTCATTTCTTTCCACACCTCTATAATTTCAGCTTGCACCGCTATAAACTTTACTATTTTAGAATGTACAATGTGAAGTACAATTGATTGTATTCTGAACTATACACCTACAATACAAAACAAAATATGTATTTTGAATTGCATAATTCAATATATATTTTTGCATTTTGGCTCATGCATCCAAATATAAAAAGTTATATTCTAAATTATATATTTTAAAATACAAAAAAATAAAAAGCACATTCTTGTTTATATAATTCAAAATGTAAATTCTATGTTTATTTAGATAGAATTTACATTTTGAATTATATAATTTAAAATACAAAAAATTATTAGGGTACGGTATATATGGAGGGTGAAGGAAGAAATTGGCTCCATAGTGTAGTGCATGTAGTATAAAGACCCTCACGTACTAAATCTAAAAGCTCGAGTGTAACATGTATCTTTTATATCTCCTTTCTGTGCACCCAAATGATTTCTCCTATATTTTGTAAATGTATTTAAGACTTTATAATCCAAATTTCATAATTATATTTGCAAGTTAGGTCTATAAAACATTATTATTTATAAACTAGTGTGATAAACCTAATATTTAAGAAAAGCATCCATAGTTTAGAAACTAATTTTGTAATGATGAGTTAAACTGATTTTTGAATAAAATTCAATGTTGAAATATGAGGTTAGAAGTATGGATATTTTGGAGGATGAATGAATTATAGAATAGAAAAAGAGTAAAATGAAAATTTTTGAGAAATTGGGGGAGCAGGAGGAAAACATGGGGTGTAAGAAGAAGGGCGAATTCTGTATCTCTGTTTCTCTTCTGTGTCTCATATCTCCTTGTGTTGTTACCTCACAAGGATCGCTCTTACGAGATCCACTCTTATCTTAACACTAGCTTTTGTCCAGAAAGTTAAAAAAAGTAAGCTTGAAATGATACACTTGTGGATGAGATGTATGCATCAGAAGTAAGTATTTTTGTATGCAGAATCTAGATTTGTTGGTCCAAATTGTGATGCATTCACCCACTGAAATAGGAAGGTCTAGACCTGTATAGTCATGTCAAAGGAGCTGGTGTTTCACATGCCACTGTTTTGGTGGTTTCACAATTCTTTGGTGTTTTGGGTTCAATCATGAAGTCTCATTGGAGATAACAATTCACAGTGATGATGGTAATGTGGTATCATTGTCCAGTAGTGAACATGAGGGTGGACTCACAACTAGGCCTGCTTCATTAGAGGTGGCAGCCTTGGCATCAGGATACTGCCATTGTCTACCCAACACCCCATGAGACCATGCCTTTCTTTCTTCCACTGTCTCTTCTCATATTTAAGGATGTTTCGTTTCATCTCCCACATGAAGAATCAACTCATACGAAGAATCAATTTTTAAGTGGTGGTCGTGAATCAAATACTTTCTTTATGCAGTACTCCAACAGTACTAAATAAATAGTACATGACAGGAATGTAGACTTACAGTTACTTAAAAATTGTAGATCATAATGTGCTTCGATGTTCTTTCACCAAATTGAATTTTTGTAATGCCTATGATTTTCCATAGGAGTATGTTTTTGTGGATTTTCTTAGGTCCACCTTGTGGACATTTGCATGTGAATAGAAGAACAAGTTCTGTTTCGAACATTAGCAGGTGAATGATGGGCCCTTGTGGTGAACAGGTATTGTAATCATCCCATGTGTTTATTTTCAATGCTATTCTCAGTGATTGTCTCCAATTACAAGAGGTTAGAAACATGCAATAAAGCCAATAGAAACAAGACAAATCGGAGCTGTTAAATGCAGTCGGGTTTGGAGAAAACTGAATGTCCATCTTATTTAGGGTTGGTGAGATCAAGAATTTATATGGGCCATTCACTTCAAAACCTTGTGAAATTATTTTGAATCACTTAGTATGGGCACTCATATGGGCTGTTTCTTCTACTTGTTCAGTCCTGTTTCAGAAGCTGAACTAGGTCATATATCACCATTGTCAAGCTTCTACACTCAATTGGATTTTGTTTGTGGGGACAAATATTTGTACCATTTTGTGTGTTTATTTACCACTCCTATAAACTTTATTCATGTATCCACCATACTCCATACCAATGTTTTAGTCATTCTCTATTTTGTGGTGTCAATGTTGGTTACTAAACCATTTTCTAGTTTAATGAGTTCATCATACAATTGTCTAAGGAAACTTGAGTTATCAACATTTTCATATTTGACAAAGTAGCAACTTGTTGACAAGAAAGATTTTCTAGTTGTTGTTTACAAGAAATAAATCCTCGGAGTGTTTGGTCACTTGCTGTAATAGAAATGTCAAGTGAATTCTCAACAAGCATGGACAGCACAAGGAGCCCTTAAGCTTGAGGGACCCTTGGCCTCCAATTAATTATATTATTTCTCTTTGGCCTCTAGACACCATTGTTAAACTGTCCTTGTTATCAAAGTGGATATGTGTGAGTTAATCACTTAAAAGCTTGGTGATTAATTTGATAAGTAATTTAGTACAGTGGTTATTATCTGATGCAACACCAGAAGAGTTTCTAAAGACTCACATTCGAGTCCACAATAGTAGAAAGAAGTGTTATTAGATTCCACACTGTGAAGTAGGATTGTTAAATTTGCACAGTTATCTTTTCTCTTCCATCTGATTTTTCTTCTTATCAGTTTCTTTTGCATCAAAATTTCCTTTCTTTTCTCTCTCAATTTCTTTCTTCCTTTCATCCATATACTCCAAAATTGTGATTTATGTTTAACTTTTGTCTAAAAAGTAATGCCTGGTATAAGTACAATTGTTTAGAGAAATAATGTTGCTTTAGTTAGAACAAGGCCATGTAGCGAAGATAAGAAAAGACAAAGCTCAAATGAGACTCGTTCATTATAAGATGAGACCTATTGCAGTAGTTAGAGAGACCAAGGGTTTCGATATACTTTTTATTTGTCTGGAGGAGGTTCGTTGTAGGATAAAAATCAACATTTTAAGGATAAAATACTTGTAAAGTTTCTCCGAGATATACTTCAATTTTTACAAGTTATTTTTACCTCACATCTTAAATATAAGAGTTTTGATATGCTCCAGAACCCGGAATCTGGAAAACTTGTTTGATTTGTGTAAAATCCAAGTTTTGATTGTTGGTAATGTGTTACTGTGATTGGTAATATTTTAGAAAAAATGCTTTACTAACTCTTCTTACAAATTTTTGTTTTCAATGTGTGGTAATCAACTTATGTTTCTCGCAATTTGATAGTTACAAAGGTCATATGAAAACTATAATTATTTTATTTTTAAAACAAGCTCAATAATTGAATAGGGTTGTGTAATTAATTACCAGTTCTGTCATCTTCACTCCAATAATAAACTAAATTATTTTGTGACGAGTAATCTCTGTTGACAAACAAGTCTTTCTGGATAAACACTCTTTGTATTCAGATTTTTGTTGTATTTGAAATGAAGCACTACATGGTCTTTTTATAGGCCTTTGGACATGACCCTTCAACTACATTCATTAAATATAACTACTACTTAATTCACAATTAATGAACTCTATTGCATGCTTAATCATAGTTAGACCCACTCTCAACCTTTTGCAATCTCCTAGACAATTAATATAGCAACTTTCAACTACCCACATTTAAGTTTACCTAACAAAATTCCCCTGTAAACTTAAATGTTCTTCTTGTCCTTCATTCCGAGGATCATCTTATTGTTCTCGAACAGAGAGAATGGCAGCGACTTTGTAAACATATATGCAGCTTGTGCTCGACTTTCAACGTGCTCCAACTCTACATTTCCTTCTTTCACTTGTTCTCGGATGAAGTGAAATCGAACATCAATGTGCTTGCTTCTCTCATGATTGATCGGGTTCTTTGCCAATTCAATGGCCGACTTGTTATCAACTCGGATCACAGTCCCCTTTTCTTGCTTCAATTCCAGTTTGCTTAGAAGGTTTCTAAGCCAAACTGCATGGCAGACACTATAGGATGCTGCAACGTACTCTGCTTCACATGTTGACAATGTTACAATGGGCTATTTCTTTGAAAGCCAGGTGAACGCCGTGCTCCCCATGAAGAATACATATCCAGACGTGCTTTTCCGGTCATCAACATCTCCACACCAATCATTGTCTGAGTAGCCAACTAGTCGGTAATCATCCGTCCTAGTATACATCAGACCAAGTGACACAGTTCCTCTCACATACCTTAAAATTCTCTTTAGGGCCTTCCAATGAGTATACCTTGGTTCCTCCATATACCGACTTGCTATTCCAACACTCAGCATTAAATCTGGTCTGGTATTTGTAAGATACCTGAGACTTCCAATCAGACTTCGGTATTTGCTCGCATCAACTCGGTCTCCATCTGCATACTTAGAAAGTTTTGTGCCAGGTTCCATAGGGGTGGAAACCGGGTTGCAACTTGTCATCTTGAACTTCTTTAAGACCTCCTCAGCATACCTTTCCTGCGACACAAAGATACCGTCCTTCCCTTGAATGACTTCCAAACCAAGGAAATACTTCATAAGACCTAAGTCGGTCATCTCGAACTCCTTCTTCATCACTTCTTTAAATGCTTCAAT
>Ga0214544_1001626_pt1 | contig 47180 bp, 50 predicted proteins | sample CNSS3metaG_FD_160074 | JGI IMG/M metagenome (GOLD analysis project Ga0214544, IMG submission 160074) | Root nodule microbial communities from cowpea collected in UCLA plant growth center, Los Angeles, California, USA - CNSS3 | ecosystem: Host-associated > Plants > Roots > Nodule | place: USA...
TATATATATATATATATATATATGTTTATAGCTTTGTATATATGTGATTTTATCTGCTAAGCTCACCCTATCTGCGTGTGTGTGGCGATGATCGTGTACGCGGTACACGGGAGCAGATGTTGGTGATATAGGTGGCTCTGGTGCAGCTTAGTCGCGGAGAGGGGATTGACTTGGGAAACTTTTATATGTATTTATTTGTTTTGAAAACAATTGTAAACCCTGATGGGTGACTTGGTGACATTGTGGTTTTAGTTTTGTAATGGACGCTCTAAAATTTATCCGCTCAATTAATAAAGCTTTAAATTTTCCCGCGTTTTGGGAAAATGAGGTATTATTAAACACGCTATTTTATTTATTCCATTTATTTATTTATAAATTAGTAATATCCTGGCGGGATGTTACATTAAGCACGTGGTATTCCTTGAGTTGTGGCTCGGAATAGCATCTCTTGAGTTGTGGGTCGGGATGGCAGATGAACACGAGGAACCCTTGAGTTGTGGCTCGGGTTGGCGAGTGTTGCCGGTGTGAGTGTGCTGGTTGTGGCCAGTACGGATGGGTCCAGATAGATTGCCTTCCTCAGTAGTTGGCTGGCGAGTTTGGTAGTCTTGGGACGATGCGAACTATGTTCGTATATGGGGACTCCACCTGGCGTTACAGTGTATGATCCGTAGCAATGTTTCTAGCACGTGCTCTATCGGTTGTGGCCGATAGGTATGGCAGCAAGTCATCTTGAAGTAATCACTAGGAGACGTAGAACACGGTTCACATGGTTGTGGCCATGTGATGTGAAATCAAATGATAGAACTCCTTTGGTGTGATTGTATTATATATAAATTTACTATATATATATATATATATATATATATATTTATTTTGTTAGCTCACCCTATCTGCTTGTTTTTTGCGATGATCGTGTACGCGATACACGGGAACAAATGATGTTGCAAGTGGATCTAGTGAGGCATAGAGCCGGAGCGGGGCTAGATTGGGATAAAGAGTTTTCTCAGAGTTTTATTGTTTTATGATTTGGAATAATTTTGTAAACACTTTGTGATACTTATGATTTAATCAAGTTTATGATTTGGATTTAGTTTATTTGACTATGTAATGAAGTTTTTAAATTTTTTCGCGTTTTGTGAAATGAGATTTAATAAATCGTAATATCCGGATTGGATGTTACAGATGAAGCATGTGTGTGCAAAATGCAGCCAATACAATTATGCAACCATGATAGATTTCACAAATTTATGCAGTGCAATGTTTACACAAAATTACCAATCACGTGAAACTTGAGTGGCAGGGTAAAGTTAGGATTCCAACAACAGCCCAATCAACTCATATTCAGGTTCAGATGCAATGCAAATATGGCAGGGACTACTTATATGCATATGCACTAGCTAAATATGCATGCAAACTAGTAATTCAAAATACTATGTAGCCACAAGAAAATTAAACATGAATGCAGTGTAGAGGCATAATGTGAAAATAGAATGCAAGGGATGAAATTCACACACCACCAGGTTTTATCAATGAAACTAAACTAAACTGAAACCAAAACACTACCAAATCTAGAAAGCACCAATTTAAAGCATACTATTCATATATAAAGACTAGAAATTAACATTCAGAAAATTAAACTCCAGTACTACAGAATAAACATGAATCTGGAAACTGATTCAATAATCAAACTTGGGTTCTTTTGCCCTCGAGAAGACATCTCGTAATTTTGTGCCCACTTTGGGGTCACTTGGTTTCTAAAAGGAAACATTAAACTGTGCCAATTCCACCCATGTTCAATCACTTACTCAGCAACTTAAATTGAATTTAAAACTTGAAAGCACTAAAAGAATTCAAAAACAATGCAAAATTTAAAGGCAGAAGCATAAAATTGCAAGTAAACAATAAGCAAACAAACTCAGCAATTGTAAATCAAAACTGAAAATGAACCGACAATGGTATTTCATTGCAAAATGAAAGGTGTACAAGAGATAAAGAGAGTGTTAGATTGAGTATGAAATATTCGAAAAAGAAAAATCTAAAGAAGAAGAAAAATCAGAAAAAACATTTAAAAATCCAAAAGCAAAATTGTTCACTACATTACTCAATAAATCAATACAAAACAAAGAGGTGGTCTTTGGTTAGGTGCTTCATGGCTTCTAGCACATTGAACTACACCTTCTCATCTCCTATCTCCATAGTCAAGGATCCTGCATGCACATCTATCTTGGTACGTGTTGTCATCATGAACGGTCTTCCCAAGATAATTGTGGTTAAACTCATTCCTTCATCATCCTTCATGTCCAAGATGTAGAAATCTGTAGGAAAAATTAACTTGTCCACACGGACAAGCACATCTTCTAGCATACCTACAGGGTTAACTATGTTACGGTTGGCCAGTTGAATGACCACACTAGTAGGCTTAAGAGGTCCAAGATGAAGTGAAGTAAAAATTGATAAAGGAATTACATTAATGGAAGCTCCTAAATCTAACATATCATTGTCAAACTTAGTACTTCCTATAATGCAGGGAACAAAAAACATACTTAGATCCTTGCACTTTTTCAGTATTCTGACTGCAGGCTTCTTAATTAAGCTAGACATGTTTCTTCCCATGTTCACTACCTCTTTCTCCATAACACGTCTTTTATATGTGCATAATTCTTTAAGAAACTTGGCGTATTTAGGAATTTATCTTACAACATCCAACAAAGGGATGTTTATCTCCACTTTCTTGAAAGTATTCAAGATTTCTTTGTCTAACTCCTCCATCTTTTTAGTTTTTGGTTTTAAATGGTTTGGATAGGGAGGAGGAGGAGAATAAGGTGAAGAATTTTCAAAGGAAGTATTAGGGGATACTAACCTGGAGTTATCATTGGGTTAGGCGTTTCAGATGTTGCTTGTGTTACTTCATCTGATCCTCCACTTTCATTATCAGGTACAACTTCATTGTCCTTATCTTCATCTTCTTGGGCATCCACAAGGCCTTGTATTTGCTTATCCGATCTTAAAGTAATAACACTTACATTTTGCGGGTTGATTACAGTTTGTGCAAGCAAATTGCTCGAGCCTTGTTGAGACTTCATTTGGTTCAACTCATTTGCCATTTGTCCAATCTGGTTCTGCAAATTTTTATTATTTGCTTCCATCGTATGTTTCAACTCATTGATTTGTCCCTTCATCAAGTCAACCATCATTTTCATCATTGTTTCCATGTTTGAGTCACCAGAGGTTGCAACTGGTTGTGGTTGTTGCCTCTATTGAGGTGGAACATAGACTTGTTGGTGTTGAGACTGGTGATTTCCCCATTTTAGGCTGGGATGTTCCTTCTAACATGGGTTGTACTTGTTGGAGGACAAATCATGGTTGTATTGCTATTGAGGTGGTCTATTGTTGTCATAGATATTTGCAGTATACGCCTGAGGTTGTTCACTATCTAACATCCATGTCTCTTTTAACATAGAACAAGCCTCGGTAGGATGATTAGTAGAAGAACAAATTTCGCATAAGGTAGCAGGGGTAAAAAATTTTTGTAAATCTGCCAAGGTCCTTACCATGACAGCTAAGTCATCCAACTTCCCTTCTATTTTCTTGTGATCTGCAACATATGAAGCTTCTACTCCATGGATTCCCTTCACTAGAGTTGTAGAATTACTCTTGGTGGTAAATTGTTGATGGTTCGGCGCCATATTCTCAATCAATTGTCTTGCATTTATTAGCGTGTTGTCCACCAATGCCCCTCCACTTGCAGAATCTATCATTTGTCTATCCATGATACTCAATCCCTCATAAAAGTACTGAATGAGGAGATGCTCGTTTATTTGGTGATGAGGACAAGAAGCACATAACTTTTTGAATCTTTTCCAATACTCGTGAAGACTTTCTCTTTCTTGTTGCCTTATCCCATAAATATCTTTGTGAATAGCAACAACTCTAGATGTTGGAAAAAACTTTTTCAAAAATAGTCTTTTTAGAGTCTCCCAAATATTAATGGATCCGGGTGGCAGGGAGTATAACTAATTCTTAGTGGCATCTTACAATGAAAATGGAAAAGCCTTGAGCTTAATGTGTTCCTTAGTCACTATTGTAGGTCTCATGGATGAACAAACAACATGAAATTCCTTCAAGTGATGGTACGAGTCTTCTCCTGCTAATCCATGGAATTTAGGTAGAAGATGGATTAACCCAGACTTAAGCTCACATTCTCCATCCGGATATTGGATGCACATGTTTTATGTAATTGTTGCATCTGGTACATACAACTCTCTTATTGTTCTTTCTTACATTCTATCTTCTTGAACTTCTGGTTCAAGTGATGGATCAGAAGATATATTAATCACCGGAAGTGATTCTAGCAGTACACTTTCAGTGGTAGGTTCAAATGATAACGGTGCTCCTTTAGTAGAACACCCCAGTTCAAGTCTGATGTGCGATTTACGTAAGCTCTTTTAAAGTTCTAGATCAAATTGATAGACTTGACCCGGGTTCGCCCGAGTCATGCACTACGCAATCCACCTGAAAGTGTTCCTTTGTTTTTTTTTCTTATTCTTGTTTTGGAGAAAGATTTCAAGAAAGAAATAAGTTAAGATGTCGATGGATCTACTCCCAGGAAAGAGAGGTGCGTCACAATGGACAACTTAAATACCAAGTCTTTCCTAGCCAGAGTTTTCCTAACTAGTCTCAAAAAATTTCTTAAAAGAAATTCTTAATCAAAACAAAATCAGAACTTTGCTTGAAATATATAAAAAAAACTAAAGACTACAAAAAAAACACAAACTCTATTAAACGTATATGCGTAAAAAAAATACAAAATAAATAAAAAAATAAAAAAATAAAAAAATAAAATAAAATGAATGAATTAAAAAAAAATCAAAATATAAGAAATACTAACCGTAATCCCCGACAACGGCGCCAAATTTGATATCGCTGTCGTTAAGCGATCAAATTACTACTACTTAACTTTAGCAACTTCAATATTTCCAAGTTAGTAAGTGGACAAACTAGTTAGGGTTAAGCTAACCCTGAGTCTTCTCCCAATGAATACATAATTGATTTCAAATATTTGAGTTTTATAAAAATCTACCTTAAAGGCAATTAAAACTAGTAACTATAAAAATATGGGGTTTTGATATGCAAAGAATAAATGACACGCAAATAAAAGATTGTAAACACAGTAATAGTAAATAGGTCAATTTCGTTGCTCTTTCAAAATAGGATTCATCATTGGTTTTCTAAAGATTATTGTTATTGATTTCTTGTTGAAGATTTCAAATTAATCAATGTAACTTTTTAATTAATTTGTTGAGGTCCTCACTTTCAATAAAAGTAACTTTCAATTAAAAGCAAGAACTTTGTAGATTAATCCTAGTAAATTTAACCATAGTAATTTCTCAATTAAACATTACTAGTCTACTAAAAAGTTAATCAATCAAAGTAACTTCTTGATTAATTCTAATCTAAGTTTTTACCAATGAATCAAAGTGACTTCTCAATTATTAGCAAAAACTCATGCAATCATATGAAAGTTTCTAAAAATAATCAAAGTAACTTCTTAATTAAAATTTCAAAACCCTTAGACTCATACGCTTGTTATGTAGATTTAACACTATGCTAATTTGCTATAATGTAAAAATCATTACTTTTACTAGATTAAGAACCAAAAGACATAGATGAAAAATAAATCTCAACAAGAATCAAAAGAACAAATACATTAATTCATCTAACCTCATAATCCAGTTAAGAAATTACAATGGAATCAACCCTAAAAGCTTAACCCTCGATGGCTTGGATGGAATATATGATAATATGATAAAGGAAAGAAAAATAAAAGGAAAGGAAGAATGAGAGATGTGGTGGATGACAGTATCTGCCAAAACTAGAGAGTTGCTAAGTGTCTTTCTTTTACTCCCTTAGGCTTCTTTATATAGGCTTCAATTGGACTTGGACTTTATTTGTTTGGTTGCTAAAATCTTTTATCTTTATTTAATTAATTAGCAACTTAATTTCTGTCCAATTTCAAATTATGCCCCTCTTGTTTAACCATTTTTACAATATTGACCAGAGTTGACTACTACTTTCACCATTTGACTTGTTGACCAGTTGATTGCCCTATGAGAAGCTGACACGTGGCAGAGTGCACTTTCTCTCTCCAAAATTAGGGTTTCTGCTAGTTGGAGGTGCAATGACGGCTGTTCCTCGCTACTGCTCGAACAGGTGCTGCTCCAGCAACATGGTTGTTGCTCTGCGTGGCTGATGGTGGTGTGTTGTCTGCATTTCACGGTTCGAATTGCTCGTGGTTACTGCGTCAATAACGGCTCTCGCGTTTTCTGTAGGTTCAGATCTGTGAATGTGAGAGGAAAGCAGTGTTGCTGGCTGTTGTAAGTCCGATGTTGGCCACTACTGGTGCACTGCATTGGTGGTTTGAAGGCAGCGTCATGGTCACAGGTTTCAGGTGCAGCAGCTGTTGCGGAATGCATAGATGATGGAGGTGTTGGTTCTGTATTGGATGAAGGTGCTGCGGTTGGAGGGAATCGTGCGTTTCCATGGGTGTTAAAGTGATACAAGCGCTGCGGTGGAAGCTTGTAGCTCTGGTAATTCATTCACGGTGGTGCGAGGTTCTAATGCACGGTGGCTCAGATTCAACGCTGCAGGTGCGTCATGGTGGTTAAGATAGATGCGACGATGGGACGCGACCTACTAGAGGCTTCGTGTTTTCTTCTTTGGCGAAGGCTGCAGCTGATAGCAGTATAGTGGCTTAAAGGTTAGAGGGCGGCGACTGCCGACATGGTGATGTGGGAGAGGAGAAAGATTAGGGTTTCTATTTGGGAAAGAGATGATTATGTGGCAAGCTTTGATTGGTCAAATTAGTGAGTGGAGGATCAAGACACGTGTCATCATGTGGTTGGAGAGATTAATTAATGGAGGATTTCCACATGGCATGATCTGGTTGAGTGGAGTTTAAGTGGTAGGAGGGGTGCAACTTAGTAAAACCTAGGGGTGCAGAACAAGTTTTTTTAGATGGTCCACTTCAAGAGGAGTGTGTAAATAAAAACTAGTGGTGCACTTAGCTCTTGACTATTTCTTTCTAGAATTTGCTGATTTTGGACTTATTTTGTAACTTTGAATATTTCAAATCCACACTTTTAATGACCCAAATTAAACTTCAAGTGCATTAACAAACATTAGAATATCTAATATTTTATGCAACTAAAATCAGTTTTTACGCCATTTTTAACTTACGTACTCAGTAAATCCAATAATCACAAATCCTAATTAAATTAATCCTTAAGCACAAAAATTCTATTAAATCCCCAAATTTAAACATTAAATGAGGGCAAAAATTTGAACTCATCACTTATACGGACCCGATTGACATGACAACCTAGACACACCTAACGACCAAGCTGGGCCAATGACCCAAACATGTCGAGTTGGGTCGGGTCGTGTCGGGCCAAGTTGACGAACTTGACGGGCATGACCCAGCCTTTCTGGGTTTTTCGACCGAACTAGCCTGTTTAGGTCGTCAGGTCAAACCAATTCGGCTAGGTAGTCGGGTTAGTTCGGCCCATATGGGTCGTCGAGCTCGTTTCCAAATTTATCATGAACTCAAAACATAATTAAGCCTAAAATAAATATTGTAAAAATTAAATTTTATCTCACAAGAAATTCAATTAATTTTCCAAACAAGAAATTGAAATGTAAGGTATTTTAAATTCTTTATCCAAACAAGTTATTTAAAAAATGAAGGGGATTTAATTGCAAGCAATTCAAATACAACAGTTTCAATTTTTTAGTATTGTTGTAATGCTTCATCCAAACAAAAGGTAAAAGACAAAGATATATTGAAAGATGTTGACATAAAATCAGAGAAAAAATGAAGTTAAACTTCAAATATTTTAAACAAAAGTAACATGCACATATGAATAATCAGTTTAATGTAAAATGCAAACATATCTTCATACATAATCCCTATTAAAACAATTATGTAGAATGATATTGAAGTAAAAAAATTTTAAACATAAATACATGTAGGTATTATTATAATTGAGTTTATTTATTCATTTGTACCATAAGTTTAATTAAGATGAAAGAATAATATTTGGATATGTTTTCTTTTTGTGTGAATTTATAAAATTGACATAGTAATTTATCATATATGCATAGTAAAACAATATTATTACATGATTAAAATTTATAAATTAAAGTTTTAAATTATATATTATATTAAAATGAGATATGTATTCACAGGGTCGAGGTTAAAGTAAAATGCAGGTAGACATATTATGAGATATGATCTCGTACAAAATAAAAATAACACGGAATTGATGCTAAATTTGTACTTAAAAGCACATGTAGATATAGACAGACAAATATATATTAAAAAATATTGGCTTATGAAATCAAAGATATTATTATTTTTTTAAATGATAAATATTAAGATTAAAACTAACATTTAGATATATATCTATTTGTGCTAAATTATAAAAGTAACATAATAATTGATCAATGATGTGTAGTTATATGATTAAAATTTCAGATTAATAAGACATTTTAGTTAAATATTATATTAAATAAAATGTTTTAACTTGTCTTTTGTTGGTGTTAATAAATTTATGGTGTAAGAATTGTTTGTTAATAATAATAATAATAATAATAATAATAATAATGTTAATGCTAATAATAACAATAATAATATTCAAATTGGACTACTTGTCCCCGCCCCCTTAAAAAAATCCCTAAGAAGCAACCTTCAAAGAAGACATAGGACTATTAGTCGCCATATCAGATAAGAGATTAGTCGGCCATAGCCTACGTAAGGGGATTACTCGTCCTCACCCCCCTTTGGGGCTCTAAAACTCAAGAACGTCACCAAAGCTCATCTGCCTAGCTCGCATGCCTAGAGAGATCATCGAAGTGCACAATTTCAAATTGGTCGTCGAGTTTTTTTTTTGTCTCAATTTGGTCGTATTTTTTTTAAAATGATTCAATTTGGTCCTTTATGTTAGTTTGACCAAACGCGGTTGTTCCTGCAGAGAACAAACAAGATAAGTTAGGCACAAGCGTCACCTTACCTATGTAGTCTGCTATCTCCTCAGTTGGCTTCTTCCTGGTTGGTACATGTCAGCTTGGACCCATGAGGGGTTACCTGCAGAAGGGACTCCGAAGCTCAAGTTAGTCAAAGCTCTCAAAAGGTCAAATCAGGTGATTAATGAAGTAATGAATGCGTACCTTTAATTACTGGGGTCCACGTGTATTTATAGAGTATTAATTATGTCTGGTTATGCCATGGGTCGGGCCTTGGCTTAGGCCTTAGTTTGGGTTGTAAGTGGGCCTGGGCCCTAACCTAGGCCCTTAGGTGGACCCACTCAATACTAGGGGCGCTTTGATTTTGCTAAGCATATTGGGATTGTCGGCCTAAGCCGACTACTTTCCTTGGTGGTTTGTGTCGCTCATGTGCTGTCTTAGGCAGGTTGTTCCTCTAAATGTTTAGGTTACCAGTTTAGGCCGGTTAGGCTTAGGTCAGCCCAGCCTAGGCTGATTACTTGAATGCTTTGGTATATAGGTATCATTTTATTACTATTTTGTTGAGTTGGCTTGGTGTGGTACACCAGTCCCCTAGCCTTGGCCGATATAGGTGTCGATCAAGGGTGATATGTGTTGATATGTTAGCGGGGCCGGCTAGGTGTGGTACACCAGTCCCTCAGCCTTTAAGTGTGATGAACAGTGTTAAGGCTAAAGGCAAGAAAGGGTTGATGGCAGGTGAAGGGATGTCAGGGGTCAAATCAAGGGGGTTTTTGTGTCGTCATTTTTAAGACTCATGTCTTTTGGAATGATTGTGTCGATTGGTATGGGTTGTTATTTTGGCGGGAAGGGGTTTTTGCCGTTTGGGATTCTGGCCTATAAATGTGGATTTTAAAACGAGTAGGGGTTTATTGTTTCATTTGCGAGAATTTCCAGTCAGAGATCTTGTGTGCGTTTTCTTGTCCGACTAGTTTCCAATTCCAACCGACATCTTTCCATAAAAATGCAAAAAGGTATGTCTAGTAGTGATAGTGTGTCATTGTCTACGTCTAGTAGTGAGAGTATAGAGTCTGGGAGGAGTAGAGGTAGACACGTTGAAGAGGAGATCACCAGTTCTGAGGGTATGGTAGGCGGAATCCCTATGGAAACGGTGAGGGAGGTTCGAGAAGATCCCCCAAAGGAGTTGGCGGAGAGTAACTGGCCGGCTAAGGGCGGTTCGTAATCAATCATCATTATTTTGGTGGTCTCGCTTGTTGAACTTTTGGCTGAATTGTACACCTGTTATCGCAAAAGGTGTAAGCGGGGGTATTGTTTCCCTAGAGAGGGTGAGCGTCGTTGACCGTGTGTGTCACGGGCAAGAGGGGGCAACTGAGAAGTTCTTCTATATGTACATGTGCCAATTTTCTCAGCTACATGTGCGGTTGCCGCTGGACGATTTCACCATGGGTGTGTTGCGCGCGTTGAACGTTGCACCTACGCAGTTGCACCCAAATAGTTGGGCTTACATGCAAGCCTTCCGCGTTTTGTGCCAACCCCTATATCTGTAGCCTTCTCCTTACACATTTTTGTACTTCTATGATACTAGGCCCCGCCAACCAACTACTTGGCTATCTTTGATAAGTCGTCCCAGCATCAGCAGATTAGACGCATTTTCCCAATCCTTCAAGCATTTTAAGGACGGATACTTCAAAATTGTGGTGAAGGAAGAGGGCAAGCCCTATTTCTTGAATGCAGATGGGAGTACGAAGTTCCTGTTTAGCTGGACGAGGACCCCCTCTCGGTATAAGGATATGGGCACCAACGAGTTGTCAGCGGGGGATAAGGAGGTGGTGGGGACCTTGATGAAGTTTGTTGATAAGTTGCCCACTAAGAGCCTAGTTAGAGTTTATAATTCGGTGCACCCGATTATTGATATTGAAGGTATCTGTTTGTTACTTAAACTGTGTTAATGATTCTAAGTTGTTGTAAACAGGGTTTAATATGTTATTGTAGGGCACATGGCACAGTCGGGGAAGAAGAATTTGGTGCTCTTCCAGTTGTTGAGGAAAGAAATGGCTGCTAAAGCCAAGGCAGCTGGGAAGACTGATGTTCCCAACCAGCACGAATTGGTGGTCGAGGTACACGTGCATGGCGGGACGAAGAGGAAGGTCGAGTTGCCGCCTCGAGCCGACAAGGGGAAGGATGTGAATAAGGTGAGGGCGGCATTACTCGGGGCAGGGTTGGGTAGTGGGGTGGGGTCGGCTAGTGGGGTGAAGGGACCGGAGTTTGGCTTGATCGAGTTGCCGGAGATATCTGTCAGAAAGGACATTGCGATCAACCTCCTAGATACCATCATCAACTCCATTGACGGTATGGAGGCGAATCATATTGTAAGGACGATGGTCGAGTTTGGAAGCAAAGCATTGATATTAAGTCGTCGTGTTGGGTCTCTATATCGACGGGAAGTAAAGGAAGGGGTAGGGAGAAAGTGGAAAAGTTGTAGGGAAAGGGGGACAAGTTTGAGGAGGAGAGGGCCGCGTGGAAGAAAGAAAGGGAGAGTTGGGAGGAGGAGAGAAAAAGGCTGGGAACATGGAAGGTCCGCTGTCTGGACTCAGTGGGAAAATTGAACAGGAAGATAGAAGATTTGGAGGCAGACTACGATTAGCTGAAAGAAAAATATGATGGTGTTGTAGGTGAACTCGATGACTTGAAGAATTGCATCATCCAAGAGCATATCAATGGCTTTGAGAAGGGTTTGCATCAAGCAGCATTTTTTCACCAAGATGTTGACGCCGCAGACTCAAAATTTGATGTGAACAAGGATGTTGTTGATGGGAAGCTTGTCAAGGAGGATGAGAGCAGTCCGAACGAGGAGGTGGAGAAGCAAGCGGCCGAAGAGGAGAAGGAGGCGGATGATGTCGCGGAGGTGGCCCCTGATGCAACAGAATAGGACTTTGATTTTTAATGATTTGAAAATATTATTGAGCCTATGTCTGTAGTAACTGGTACATTATGTTACGTTGGTACATTTCTTTGCGTTTATGCTTAATGCGATTAATGTTTTGTATGTTATTGTGTATACCGGGTTTTGATGATTTGTGGTGTATGTCATGTATGACGCAATCGATTGTATGTTAAGGGTGTTCGACCCAGGCCGCTTACTTGTGGTAAGGGTGGGGAACTTAAACGAATTAACCATGAGTTAAGGGTGTTCGACCCAGGCTGCTTACTTGTGGTAAGGGTGGGGAACTTAAACGAATTAACCACGAGTTAAGGGTGTTCGACCCAGGCCACTTACTTGTGGTAAGGGTGGGGAACTTAAACGAATTAACCACAAGTTAAGGGTGTTCGACCCAGGCCGCTTACTTGTGGTAAGGGTGGGGAACTTAAACGAATTAAACACGAGTTAAAGGTGTTCGACCCAGGCCGCTTACTTGTGGTAAGGGTGGGGAACTTAAATGAATTAACCACGATTTAAGGGTGTTCGACCCAAGCCGCTTACTTGTGGTAAGGGTGGGGAACTTAAACGAATTAACCACGATTTAAGGGTGTTCGACCCAGGCCGCTTACTTGTGGTAATGGTGGGGAACTTAAACGAATGCGAAAGTTAAATAAAGAATAGTCGTACAGTTGAGAACCCTTTGTTTTATTCATTGAATCTGGGGTGCCTCATTAAAACCTCCATGGCCAAAACCCTCCGTAGGGAAAAAAGACCAGGTGAGGAAAAAGAGTACACGCAGGGTTACAAGTATTCGGTTCAATACAGTATACATTTAACTAAAGTAGAATTTGAGGTGGGACACATTCCAAGTGTTGGGTATCTCTTCCCCAGATAAATGTTCAAGGCGATAAGCTCCTCCCCCTGCGTCTTCACGTATGCGGTATGGGTCGTCCCAGTTGGCGGAGAACTTGTCATCCTTCTTTCTTGCACTGTTGGCCATTCTCCATGCTAAGTTCCCGCTTACAAACGATCGTGGACATAGGTTTGCGTTATACTTTCTGGAAGCTCTTCGTTTTGCGGCTAAGTTGAGTATCTGGGCTTTTTCTCTGAGTTCGGGTAGGAGGTCGAGATGAGTGGCCATGTTTTGGTGGTTGCGAGCTGGGTCGTACAGTTTTCGGTGCAAGGATGGTTCGCCAATTTCGACCGGTATCATGGCATCCGCACCGTAAACTAGGCTGAATGGGGACTCGTTCGTTAATGATTGAAGGGTGCACCTGTAGGCCCATAGTACTTCTACCAGTTCCTCGGGCCATCGGCCTTTGGCATTAGCTAATCTATTAGACAATTCCACTAGGATGACTTTGTTGGCCGCCTTTGCTTGTCCATTTGTTTGTGGGTGCTCTATAGAACTTGTGATGTGTTTGATGCCCAGACCAGTGTAGAACTTAGCTAGCTCCTTATCTATAAACTATCGGCCATTGTCGGTGATGATAGTATGTGGAACACCATATCTACATATAATATCTTTCTAAACGAACTGCTGAACTTGCTGGGTCGTGATAGTGGTCAGCGGCTTGGCTTCTATCCATTTGGTGAAATAATCAACGGCTAAAATCAGGAATTTCACCTGCCCTTTGCTGGGGGAGAAGGGGCCGAGGATATCCATTCCCCATTTAACAAAGGGCCATGGGGATAGTATGGAATGGATTTGTTCTTGTTTCTGGTGGATGAGGTTGCCATGTTTTTGGCATGGTTTGCACTTTCTGACGTAGTCCTAGCAGTCTGCTTTTATAGTCGACCAAAAGTAGTCGGCTCTAAGGATTCTAGTAGCCATAGTGCATGCATTGGAATGGTGGCCGCAAATGCCTTCGTGTAGCTCTTTAATGATATACTGCGCTTGCTCTACAGTGACACATTTGAGAAGCGGTTGGCCATATCCGCGTTTGTAGAGGTCATCGCCTATCATGGTATACATGGCGGCCTTAGCCAGCCAAGTTTTGTCTGCATCTTGTGGGGGGTTACCGGTTTTGAGATATTGGATATAAGGGGTGGTCTAGTTGTGGCTTTGGGGAGGGGTGGTATTGTCGGCTAGGGAGTGGGTTAGGTTTTGGCAGGTATTTATGATGGAGGGTGTAGATAATGTTTGCTGTAATAGGGATCGGTGGCGGATTTTTAATTTGGTGCTGGCTAATTTGGAGAGGATGTCGGCTCTGATGTTGTCGGTCTTAGGAATGTGTTCGATGCGGACTTGTTCAAAGGCGGATTGAATGACTACGCGGACCAGATGGTAATATTGTAGAAGGATGGGGTTTTTAATCTGGAATTCGTCATTTAGGTATCCTACAATAAGCTTGGAGTCGGTTTTGTACGTTAACGTCTTGACACCAACTTCGCGGACAAGGGAAAGGCTGGCGAGGATGGCTTCGTATTCGACTTGGTTGTTTGATGTTTTGAAGGCAAAGTGGAGGGATTTTTCAATGAGAATGTCGTTAGGCCCTTCTAACACGATGCCAGCACCGACACCTTTCGGATTCGAGGAACCATCTACATGAAGCGTCCACTGGTCCTCTGTGGGTGTGTGCTGGAGGTCATTAACAAAATCTAGGAGGCATTGGGCTTTAATGGGGCCATGGGATTCGTAGCGAATGTTGAATTCCGACAGCTCAACGGCCCAAGATGACATCCGTCCTGCTAGATCTGGTTTTTGCAATATTTTTCAGATTGGGTAGTCAATTTTGACGGTGATGTTGTGGTTTTGGAAGTATGGGCGTAGGCGGCGAGCTGCGTGGACCAAGGATAGGGATAACTTCTCCATCATTTGATATCTGGTTTCAGGATCTTGCAGTGTTCTGCTAATGAAGTAGACAGGATTCTGTGTGCCTTCTATTTCTTGGACAAGTGCGGCGCTGACGGTGTGGTCGGTGGCTGTGATGTACACTAGGAGGGGTTGGCAAGTGTCCGGCTTGTGGAGGATAGGTGGTGAGGTTAGAGTGGTTTTTAGTTTTTGAAAGATTTGTTCATAGTCGTCAGTCCACGTGAACCAGGTGGATTTCTTGAGGAGTTGGACTATGGGTTGGGTTTGTTCAGCCAGTTTGGGCAGGAAGCGGGAAATTGCGGTAAGACAGCCTATGAGGCGTTGGACCTCTTTGATGGTAGTGGGATTGCGCATTTCGATAATGGCCTTGCACTTTTCGGGATTGGCCTCTATACCGTGTTGGGTTAACATGAATCCGAGAAATTTACCGCGGTCGATGTTGAATACACACTTGTCAGGGTTGAGGAGAAGGTTATATTGGCGTAATGCAGAGAAGATCGCTGATAGGTCCTGGGCATGTTGGTGGTGGCTTGGAGACTTGGCGTAATGTAGGGCCTCATAAAGGATGCGGGATCGGGCTATAGTAAGAGGGGCATATCTGGTAAAGCGGGGTTCGCGTGGGCGGATATCGGGGCGTGGAGGTTGTGGGGTGGGGTTGGCGGTGGTGGCTGCATAGTCATTGCAGAATTTGGTGTGGAGGGTCTGCATTTCCTCCATGCGGACATAGTTGGCCTCGCGCAACTTGAGTTCGTGCATAGAGGCAGGTGGGTGGAGGTTGTAGGGTTGTAGGGTGAGTGCCATGCACTAGAGGATCATTTCTTGGTTGAGGTGTGGGGTGCGAAGGGCTGCCTTGCTGAAACAATCAATGAATGGTCTGAGTGGTTCCCCTTGTTCTTGCCTGATGCCTAAGAGGGAGATTGTGGTAGTTTGATACGGGCGGCTGCCAGCGAAATGGGTGGAGAACATATGGGAGAGTGCGTCGAAACTGTCGATGGAGTAGGGTGGAAGGGTTGTGAACCATTCTAGAGCAGGGCCCTTGAGGGTGGTGGGGAAGGCCTTGCAAAAGATCGCGTCTTGGGACGTGTACAGGGCGACATGAGTGATGTAGACTTTGAGGTGTTCGTCAGGGTCGGTTTCACCGGTGTAGCGGTCCAGTGTGAAGGGCTCCCACTAGGCAGGAAGGGGGTGTTGGCGATAAAATCGGTGAAGGGGTGGCAACGTCTGGGCTGGTGGGGTGGGAATGGATAGGGAGGGATGGGATGTTGGATCAGAGTGGGGAAGGTGGAGGTGAAGTTGTGAGGGGGGATGTGGGTTGTCGGGAGGTATTGTGGGTTGTAAGGTGGAACGTGTGTAGTGTGTAGGGTGGTGGGTATATTGTAGGGGATTTGGGTGGTAGGGAGGGTAGCAACAGGGGTCGGGGCTGCGGTGTGCCCTGGTTGGGTGGAGGTGAAGTGGGTGGGATGGGTGGAGGGAATGGGTGTCTGTTGTGTGGTAGTGAAGGTGTGAGGGGTGGGATTGTATTCACTCTCTTCTTCTGTGGGCTGGAAGGCTGGGGACCTTGCAGCTTCAGACGCCTCCTTGGCTTTTCCTTTCAGGGTGGGGTCAGCTTCGATCTTTCGCCTAAGGCGAGAATTCTCTTATCATAACGCCTCTATCTCATCAGCATTGCGCTTCTTTAGGTCTGCTAACTCTTGTTGCATTTTAGCCTGGCCATCTAGGATGGCGGCCAGGTCAGGGGTGATGTTGGCGGCTCCTGAGGGACCAACGTCAGCCTGCTTGTTCACCCCAGCTCTACTGCGGGTTGAAACCATCTTCAGAGAAACACGGGTACTAAGGTGTTGTCTCGTGCCCCACGGTGGGCGCCAGTTGTTCCTGTAGAGAACAAACAAGATAAGTTAGGCACAAGCGTCACCTTACCTATGTAGTCCGCTATCTCCTCAGTTGGCTTCTTCCCGGTTGGTACATGTCGGCTTGGACCCAGGAGGGGTTACCTGCAGAAGGGACTCTGAAGCTCAAGTGAGTCAAAGCTCTCAAAAGTTTAAATCAGGTGATTAATGGAGTAATGAATGCGTACCTTTAATTACTGAGGTCCACATGTATTTATAGAGTATTAATTATGTCTGGTTATGCCATGGGCCGAGCCTTGGCTTGGGCCTTAGTTTGGGCTGTAAGTGGGCCTAGGCCCTAACCTAGGCCCTTAGGTGGACCCATTGAATACTAGGGGGGCTTTGATTTTTCTAAGTATATTGGGATTGTCGGCCTAAGCCGACTACTTTCCTTGGTGGTTTGTGTTGCTCATGTGCTGTCTTAGGCAGGTTGTTCCTCTAGATGTTTAGGTTACCGGTTTAGGCCGGTTAGGCTTAGGTCAGCCCAACCTAGGCTGATTACTTGAATGCTTTGGTATATAGGTATCGTTTTATTACTATTTTGTTGAGTTGGCTTGGTGTGGTACAACGGTTAAAGTCAATGCCACGTGTCAATTTATGGTTGTTTAGTTTTTAAAAATTTTTAAACTTTTTTTACATATGTCACTTTATAGTTGTGCCACATGTCAAGAAGTTGCAATCTAGTCATTATATTTATTTTTAGTTTTAATTTAGTCCTTATATTTGTTTTTAGTTTCAATTTAGTCCCAATTTTTAAAAAAATGGAACAATATTGTCTCTACATTTTTTATAAATCTTATTGTGATATTATTACTAAAATTAACATTTTTATTCAATATTTATGGAAATATTTTTAAATTAACTTTAAAATCTATACGAAATACATATTTGAAATCATGTTAATTAGAGTTTGAATGTGATTACTAAATTTAACGTGAAACGAAGTACAAATCATGCAACCAAAAAATACATGAACAAATTAAAATTAATAAGTTGAATCGTAGAATTCTCAAGATTCAAGTATTAACACCATATCAATTCACTCATATAAGTTGTCCTAAATATTTCGTGTTGATTTTAAATTTGTTTAAAAATATTTCTACAAATATATGATAAAAATGTCAATTTTAATAATACAAAAAGTAGATTGAGTATCAAATTAAAAAAAAACAATATTGTTTAACTTTAAAAAAAAATTGTACTAAATTAAAAAATAACAAATATAAAGATTAAATTAAATATTTTGATATAATATCAAACTGAATATTTTAAAAAAAACTAGGATGAAATTGAAAAAAAAAAAAACTAAAAAAACCAATTTAAAACTTATTAACAAGATCAAAATAAAAAAAAAAAACAAGTAATGTAACCAAAATTATTTATTTCTTAAAACTTCTCTTACAAAAAAATAAACCAAACGTAGTCGTTTTCAAGAGGGGGAAAATTGGGAGTGTGCGAGAGAAAGAAACGACAGTGGCGGGTGGTATAAAAGAGTGGCTACATATTCCTGGGACATTTCTTTAAGACAAGGAGATGAGTGAGAAAACGTCGCAGCTAGCAATGTCGGAGGAAGATTTGGATTTCGCTAAGAAGGTTTCGATAAAGGAGAAGATGGAGGTTGATCCATCCAAAGTCCTTCTACTGCTTCGCGATTTCCTCGCAATTCAGCAACGCAGGGCCGAAGCATATTCCAAACTCAAAAGGTTAATTAATTACTTACAAAGCTTTTTGGATTTCGTCAAATTAAATGTCATACTAATTTTTTCTGTCAGTTGTTTGAATCCATGGCCCTGTTGATGTTACTGATACCGTACTTTAGGGTTCATAATTTCAGCTTTTGGGAAAAAAATAGTTTTAATTTTATTTATTTGTTTGCTCATAGAATTGGTTTCCGTACTATGCATTTCAACTCCATTTATAATATAAGTAAAACTCTCGAATCTAGGTGCTTTATTTTTGTTTGTTTTTTTCATTTTCGTTTTCTCTTTTTAATTACACATCTATCACCTGTTCTCATGTTCCCTGTAAATTGTACAGAGAACAAAAAGCAATAAAAAAAGTTTCTTTCACGTTCTTGTACAAATTTTTGAAAGTGGAAATAGAAATGAAAAAAGAAATAGAAATAAAATTAAATGAACCCTTAAGGATTTTTTTATTTATTTAATTTACTTTTTCTATGACCGAATTAGATTGCTATCATAGATTAACATGTATGGAAAGATTGCTATTTGTTAGCTATTGTAACAATAATTACTTTAAAAGTTATGAATCTAATTTAGATGCAGTGGTTTACACAGTCGTCCTTTTAAAATGTGACAGGTGTGGTAAGTTTGTTAAATTTTATAATAGCTGCTTTAAATTTCGTACCTAGAATGAATTTTGATAATTTGACAATGTAACTTTTCTATAGAAAGTAAATCCCTAAGCGAGCCAATGTTACCTTCTCATGACAAGTTTAATAGTTGGAGTTTGTCATTATAGTTTTTTCTAACGTTAATTACACTGGAATTTGAGACTTTGGTTCGATGTCTAACTTGTCAGGGGGTTTTCTGACTACATGGCCAATGGAGGGGAAGTGGCTTATCAGCAGCTTTGCGGTGAAATGACAGTAGAGTTTAATGATTGCTCGAAAAAAGTGTGACCATGATCTAAACATTATTAGTTTCTCTTAACTTAACAAAGAATGGGGTTTTGTTTTTTTTACTGTATTTGTTTAACTCTTTTCCTTTACCTGATTTAGCATAGGTCCTTGAAATGGAGGCATTGTTTAGGAGCTCTGATTATTGCCGGGAAGATCTAGCACAGCTTCTTAGAGCTGTTCAAGATCAAGAAAAGCAGAATCTGCTTCAGGTATGTAACTGCTTCAGGTCTATTGTTTTAAAAATCTATCTTCTTGTACTTAGCTTTATCTTCTATCTTTCTGGAATTGATTATCAGACCAAACATGTTACCAAATATGTTTTGGATTTAATTTGTTCTGTGCTATCTTGATATCAACTAAGCTTACTTTGTCCGTTGATATTTCGCTGTTGTTATACTGTGTTAATTTGTTGAAGTGTTTCATTTAGGTTGTAAGTGTAGAAATCCTGTTTAGTTCACTATAAGTAGTTATATATTAATTAAATTGATGTTGTTAGAGCGTTCTTCCACGTATACACCTAAACATCACTATATTGTATTTTTTCTCTTTCTTTGGACTTTCGTATGTTAAGCACTGTAAGCTTCAAACCACCTCTTTCAGGAAAGACTGAAGTTTATGCTCAGTACTACACTTGGTTGGACTAGGTTTTTCTCCAACTTAAGAACTGAAACCTGTCATTATTCAAATTGAGACTGCAGCACTTAGGCATATTTTATTGTGTGATTACTTAACATGCTTGTGATTTTAGAATTGTTCAATTTACTAGAATTGCAAATTTACAAAGTAAGAGGAATACACTGACCATTAAATAAGAGTAATTAAGATTAAAACACAAATTCCTGAGTTTTTAAAAATGTCATACACTTTTAAGCAATGTGATCACGTGAATTTAAAAATATAGCAATATTTAGTCGTGTAAAAATTACTTTCTAAGCAGATAATGTGACAAAAATCATATCCTAGTATTAGTTTACAAGGTAAACGAAGGATAATTTTGTTGAATTGAATGATACTATTTTGTTCTCTTTCTCGTTGGTGGTGTGAATTGTGACTTGTAAAAAAAAATGTGTTGTTAGTTGACAAAAAAAAAAATGTTGTCTTTGCGGATAAATGACTTTATTCTCTTACACAGACTGTCACCATTCAGATGTTAAAGAAAGCAGGTCGCCCATCTGAACGTCTGGTGAGCCATGAGAACTGCAAATTTACAAAACCAACAGAGCATGAGTGTGTTCATGTTCAGGAGATTACTGAAGCTTCTGGAACTGAAGAAGCAGAAGCGGATGCTGAGTATGACAATGCTCTAAATGAAGCTATTAGAGGTGTTCAGGATGTTGTGATGACCATCAATGAACACCTAGAAGAAGTCAGATATGAAATTGCTGCCCTTGAAGCGGAGTGATTCTTTTCGTCTACATTTACTTAAATAACAGTCACTAACTATGATTCACATTCAATCATTCATTTGCTCATTGGCGGGTGAATGGATAGGTCCAGACGAAAATGTCTCTGCAATCCGTGAAATGTATATAGACACCCGAAAAGAAATGCAGTTCATGAATATTGTCCGGTCGCCAACAAGTTAAAATGCATTTTTACACTCCTGAGTTTTTTCGTCGCGTCAGAGGTACGTTTGTTTCTTTGTAAAATCAAATTTGTTGAATGTGTTTTATATTGGCGGCGTATACATTATTTTCTGTGACGATGAAGCAATTCATAGTTTGTGGAAAATCACATTTTATGTGGCTTTGTGGGATTCACTGCATTTATTTCTACCGAATCGTTATGCATTTTGGAAATTTGATCAATTTTGTGGTGAGAAGTAGATAAGTTTTTTTTTTTTTTCATGATGAAAAGGAATTTGCTTTTTAGGTAAGATTATTTATGTAAAATTCAAAGACATTAGACTTGTAAGCTGTAACACGTAGGTTTTATTCGGGGATTATTGAAAGTTTTTAACCTTTTTTTCAAGAAGAGTTTATATTTTAACTATCTATTGGTATTTGTAAAATATTACTTTTGTTTAGATTTCAAAGTAACTTCAGTTTTCAATTTAACAATAAGTTTTGAATTATTATTTTCGAATACAATAATTTTCATATATTTGATTTCGTCAAATTTAATTTTGTAAAATCTAAAATAAAGTGATCCTTTGAATGTGTTAAATATTAAAATGAAATATAATTTTTGGTTAGATTTAAAAAAAAATGCTTTGTTAAATCATGAGTATCCTTTCTATTTCCTTGATACATTTTGCAGTAGGAAATAGAATAAAAGTTCAGGAATAAACATTTTGGCGTTATAGGTGAAGACTAAGTTGAGAGACTTTGTCATTTCTTTCACTTTGCTTAAGAAAGTGTAACATTTTCGTATCTTTCATATAAATAGCTTCCACGAGTTGCGTTCTATATTAAAAAAAATTAAAGTTATAATTTCTAGTTTGTTAAACTATTGATGCACTGGTTTGGGGTAGGGTTAAACCAAGGAATTTCTTAAAGTTTTTCAGTACTAAGTATTAATTCTTCAACCTTAATATAAAGGTAATAGAATATTTCCTGAAATATTAGCTTAATGTTTTCAAAGTCATCCCGATTATCTCATGTAAGACCCACTTTATTTTCTGTCCTTATTTTTAAAGATCCAACCTAATCAGTTGGGCCTAAAGGCTGGTCCATAGGGTGTCAAGGCCCCTAAAGCAGCCAAGGTCCTTCATTGTGCACTCACTTGCCAAAATCAGTGCTTTCACTCTTACCTTTCTTCTTCACAAAAACTCTGCTAGGGCTTAGTACCACCATGGTCAAGCTAGTTCGAACTCATTCCTTCTTCACGTAAGTTATCCCTCATCTCGTACTTTCATTTTTCTAGCATTGTTGTCTTGGTTCCAACAAGGGTCCCTCTTGGTAACCTTGGTTTCCTCTGTTCTACCATTTTCTTCTAGCTTAGTAAGTTGTTCCCAGAGCTGTGGTGCTCACTGTTTGGGTATACGAGTCTTTTGGTTAGCTCTTTCCAGGTAAGGGAAGCTAGGATTTTTTTTTATGATTTTATAAATAATGTGCCTGTTTTGGTTCTGTTGGGTGGTCTTGATGATTTGATGTGCTTTTGATGGTGTGAAAATAATTTGTGTATTTTTTATGGATGGATTTTTGGCTTTGCATGTGTGAGAGCAGGTGAGATCTGCTATGCTCGTCTAAGCGAGCTGTTTCTTGCCCAAGCGGGAAGCTCTCGCCTAAGCGATGAGGTCTCGCCTAAGCGAGCATGGCAGTAACTCGCTCCCTTTAGTTTTGAGTGCTTGCCTGAGCGAAGGCCTCTCACTTGAGCGAGATGGGCTAGCTTGAGCGAGAACTCGAAGTACTCTCTATTTTCAATCTCGCTTAAGCCAAAGCTTTTCGCTTAGCGAGAGACCCTGTCGCCTGAGCGAGAGCTCCTTAGCTTGAGCGAGATTGACAACACAATTGTTTAAATGTTTGTATGCTCCCATGATTGATTTGTTCACCCTTTTAAAGCATGAAATATAATACCAACGTTTCATACAACGTGCTTGTGTTTTCTTAAATTTTTGTTGTTTGGGATTTTGTGTTTTTATATGTTGAAACCAGTGAAAAGCTGTCAGTTTAGCTTAAGTGAGAGATTTTAGCTTAAGCGAGATCAGTCTAGCTTAAGCGAGATCAGTTTAGCTTAAGCGAGAATTTCTAACTTAAGCGAGACCAGTCTAGCTTAAGCGAGACCAGTCTAGCTTAAGCGAGACCAGTCTAGCTTAAGCGAGACCAGTCTAGCTTAAGCGAGATCAATCTAGCTTAAGCGAGAATTGCTGCAGAATTTTAATTCCTTACTTTAACTTGAACTTGTGGATTGATATCATTACTTTTAAAAGCATGAATTGGGCAAATGGGTATGAGTAGAATGGTTTATGGTCTGTGATTGATAAGTTTAACATGACCTTGGCATGTGACTTGTATGAGATGGTTAGTAATCAAAGTGGCATGGTGTCGGTATGAATTACACTTCTATATTCATGGATTGGGAAGGATGATTTGGAATGGATTCAACATGGAACATGTATGATGATGGATTATAAAGGTTGACATGAGATTTATAAGCATGATAAATATTACATGATTGTTTGAATATGATTGGTCCATGGTCAGTGCGTAATTTCTTGAAATCTCTAGGTGGGGTTTCAGGGTCGCGCTTCAATGATAGGGACGTAATTCCATGGCCCCTATTAGTGGGTGTCCATGGTGGTGCCCCATCTATATAATTTGGTAAGGATTGCATCCTAACACTCTAAGGAGTCAATTAGTCTCACTTAGAGCGGATTGACTCTTGTAGTGAGAGTAGCAGGAGATCTGAAACTCATTAAGGGCTAACCTTGTGTGTGAGGGATTGATTCATTGTAACACTTGTAACACAGCTCGGGGGTGAACAAAGGTATCCACCACAAGTGCAAGCATCCATTGAATCCGACCAGATTATATGTAATCCGGATGAGTCGAGTCTGAGTTTTAGTGTATTGTTTGAAAGGTCATAACATGTTTGGATGAAATATACTGATTGGAATGTGAAATAGCATGTAATTGTATGATAAACTGTTTTATACTTACCCTTTTGTCTTGGGCTTTCTCATAGGGCTATGACCCATGTACTGTTTTGTCCTTTAGTACTTTAATAACTATTGTCAAGTTCTTGTATTATACTTTGTATCTGGCATCGTTGTGTGCCTTTGTTTCTTCTAGTTTTTTTTTTTGATATAGTAAGGAGTATTTGTTTCTTCTCTCTGTGTTATGGATAAGACATTAAATAAGTTAAAATTGATATTTAAATTATAATTTAGATTTCACGTATCATAACTGTCATAGCTATACCCTATTTGTTACTTCAGTTCTTCGGCAATAGTCAAAAAAACGTTTTGAAATATGGATACAAGAATCCAAATTCAATACGTAATTTTAGTATTCAAAGAAGATTCTTTCAAAATCTTCTTTTTCAATTTTTAAATCCCCTTTTCTTACCGAGTTCAATATTCATGAGATTCATCAATATTTATTTGTTTCGAATAAAAACAAAATTACTAGAAAGATTAATATATCTAAAATATACAATAATATATACGAAGCTATTCGCCCACCCCCCACATATTTGATAGCTTCTCCTAGAAAAAAACTTGTAATACCTATTCCATTCATAATTCCATCAATTCTTTTTTTATCAAAAAAAGAATTTAATTTCACTAATCTTCTGATACTAGTAATTAAAGATTTTTCATAAAAAAGATCTACATAACCATGATTATACGACCAATTATATATGATATTTTGAAAATGATCGGCAACATTTGTTTAAGAAATTTTTTTTCAAATAAATTTAATAAATTCAAATTTTTTAAATATGGCCGTTATGCTCATTACTAAACTTGTTGAAGAGATAAAATAGAACCAAGATATATCTTTTTGATCAGAGGTTGAATCAATCATCACAAAAAGAATTAGGCCAAAAATTAGGATACATTATGGGAAAATAAAACTTCCATCGAAGAGAAGCAAATGAAAGGGTAAATAGTAAAATTGGTAGATCATCGTAAAAATTGTTAAATCGTATAAATTTATATATATATATATATATATATATATATATATATTTTTTTTTTTTTATTTTTATGCATTCACTTTTCACTTTCTTGTTTGAGTAAATGAATTTAACTTGAATTAAACTTAAATCTAGTTAAAAGTTAATGTAATTACAAAATTGCATTGCCACGTGTGTTATCACCATATTTCATCCAATTAAAAATTAATATAATTATTATTAATATTTATTTCTCAATTAAAAGTTAATATAAAGTTACAATATCACATCATTATCCAATTAAAAATTAATATAATTTAACTTATTTTTTTTTCGGTCACAACTTTTGAATACACACAAACTTTTATTTTGCCTTTATGATTTCTTGTCAATTCTCTTCCTATCCCCGTACTTTATTATTTTAATTTTAAAGGTTCAAATTTGATTAATTTCTACTTCTACTAAAAACGAATAATTGTTTTATTGATAAGTGTTCATTACTTTGCATTCATCAAGTAGAATAAAAAAACACTAGCATATTTGGTTAAAGGTCAAACCCAAGGTGGTGGTGAAGAAGATGTTCTTGGTATCCCACATCTAGAGGACAATGTTGATATTAATGTGTTTCGTGAAGGAGATAAAGTTAATGAAAATCCTTTTATTTTTGTTTTAATTTGAATGATTTATATTAGATAAATTAAGTTTAATGAAGTATTGAGAAAGTGATGAATTTTGTAAACTTCAGTTTCATTAAGTATTGACGAGGGATTAATTGTTTTTATGTGTATTTGTTCATATAGAGTATGTTTGTATAAAAAGTAAAATTTACGATTTGTGTTACAATCTCACAATTTTATATTATATGAATCATTCGTAGTTCTAAGTATAATCTCAATTTTAACTATCTTGATCTAGTAACATATAGACTTTATATTTTACACTTAGACTATAGTTGATCATACTTGTTAGAACCAATTCCATTATTAATGGGTCAAAGGTGGACTGATTAGTTTTAATTTTCCTATCACAAAAATAGGCTTAATTAATTATTTAGTTCTTATGTTTAGGTTTTTTATTCACTTTGATAATTATATTTGTGTTTTACTTAAATGAGTTCCTATTTTTTGGAAAAGACTCAATGTGATTCTTTGTTAAATTAGTATTAACTAGACCTGTTAATTTGGCTCACCTGTGGGTCAAGGTCAATCCATAGACTTTTTTTTAAACACAAAATCAAGAAAAACTCATTATTTCATGTGCTAAATCATTTTTTTCTCCTTTTTACCTATGATATAGATATAGACAAAGGTTTCAAATTTTTACTTTGAAAAAATATGCATCACTTACAGGACCTAGAAACTAATCCTACCAATAATTTTGTGACAATTACAAACCCTGCAAACTACATTATGGAATTTAACAACGCTTTTTTTTTATTGATTTGGTTAATTTATTTATTGGAGGTATCATGCATGGATTCCTACAATGCACATGACAACTACATAACGAGAACAATAGTTATTAGATTCCAAAATTTTCAATCGGTAGTAATATCATACTTGAATTTGCCATACTCGTTCTCCATAACATAATGCAATTATAAATGTGTAACCACCAGTGGTGGAACTTGGACAAAAAATGTAGGGGAGCCAAATAGATTTGTTATATATAATTTTTTTTAGTTACAAAAAAAGCTCTTCATCTTTTCTCTTCATTTTTTCTGCTTAAAATAAGCACACATAATAGTAGAATTCAAAAAAAATATTACTATCATTCATTATTATATCATGCTATTATTTCATGATACCAAACCATGAATACCATTTTAGATAAGCCCTTCATACCTTATCAATTTGATTTTGTGGTATTGTCAAATTTGAGGCCGTTTTTCTCGCGTTGTAATGAATTTTTAAATTCATTATATTATAACTCTAAGAACTTTAGATATTTGTTTTTTTATTGTCTTGAATTCTTGGTTCTCATGAAATTTCTCAAGTTTAGTTAACATAAATGCATTTTTTTCATCTTTATCACAAACCCACCTTTTTAAAAAAAAGAATCAATTTTTTTACTTTTTATCATAATCTTTCTAATATAAATTTATCATCTCTCGCCTATCTGAAAAAAATAAAATTTATATTCACATATCACAATTATCACAATGCAAAACATAACAAAACTCATACCACTTTAATTAAATAAGCAACACCGTATGAATTCAAAACTTAAAAAAAATTTACCATAGGCAGCAAAAAACACAAAATCCCCAAATTTCACAATTAAGGATTATAATAATATGGGAAAAATTATAATTAGGGTTCATATCAATTTCATAAAAGAATCCCTAAAATCATAATTAGGGTTTTATTAATTTGGGATAAACATTCTAAAAAGAATAATAAATTTAAGATACATAAATCATAATAAAATACTAACCTTGATCTGAAAGATCATGCAATAATGCATACTTCAATCTCAATTTATGTGTTTTCCAACATCTATTTTCCAATCTATCTCTTTGTATTTATTTCTCTTCACACACTTTCATCATAATTTACATGGTGGAAAGATTTTATAGCGAGAAAAAAAAATCCTAATCTCTTTTATAAATCAATGTCTCCATTAAATTTTTTTATTTTATCTTTTATTATAATTTTTCATAATATAAACTTAATATAAATAATATATAAATATAATTTAAAAAATATATAAATATATATATAAAAAATAAAATTGGGGGAGCCACGGCTCCCCCCTGTCACCACATAGGTCCACCCCTAGTCACCACTATCAAATTAACAAGAATAAAATGATCCAAAATTAAGCCAGCCCCTTATTTGATTGGGACAACCATTTCGAAATTTTAAGATTAAATACCTATAAGTATATGGTGCAAGAAGTTTCTAAGAGATACCTTTAGAAATTGGAAACATAACTTGACTTGAGCAATAATAACGATGTATCTTTCAATTTGAAAACATACAACTAGGAGCAATCAACAACTTATTATCTCAACTTGCAAGTGCATGAAGATCACATGTGTTTGATGAAGATCCACTTGAAGAATATGTTTCTAATGTATTAAATCTTGAAATAATGTGTTAAATGTAATGATTAGAAGTTATATCATGTTGGTATATATGACATAGGTTAGATGTCTTGTTAGTCTTAGTGTGCCATTTTTTGATCTATTAAAATGGGTTTTAACAGGTTAAAAGACTTGTTGTATATAGTTTCTGGTATGAATGTATTCAATCAGTTGAATTATTTTTCAATCGACTGATTTCACTTAAGTAAAGTGAAATCAATAGATTGTACAAAAAATTCAACTAACTGATTTCACTTAAACTAGACTATATAAGCCATATTTTTGAGAGCGGAGGCCCAATTCTGAGTTTTTGAGCGTGAAAACTTGTCATTCATCACTAGAGAACTCTCTCTGCATTACACAACTGCAAGGTGAAGATTGAAGATCTTGGTTGATCTTGGAGGCATTTTGACTTAGGATTAGCTTGAAGAACACATGTATGGTTGACTAGGAAGAGCTACCATCAGGTTTTGTAGTTGTTGTGCCCCTTGTTGTTTGCCTGATGTGATTTCAAGTCTGCGAGTGTGATTCTTGCAGGGTGTTAGTCTAGATTTTTGTAAGTCAAAAATCTTGTGAGTTTCTTTGTTCAAAAGTGTAATCTTGGTGTGTGATTTGTAAAACTTTTGAATATAGTGGAAACTAGGCTCAGGTTGTCATGGTAAACTAGATATAGCTATGTGATTGAGTGAACCAGTATAAAAACAATTGTGCCATTCTCTTCTCCCCATATTATTCACTTTAAATCACTTTTAAAGCTAAAAAAAATCAAGTAATTCATTCTTTGTTGTGATATAATGCATTTTTGTGTAATCTGATGTTGCGTACCTGTTAGAAATATTGATTGGAACAAGTCTTGTATGTAAAAGTTTGATGTTTGAGTTAAATTTGCAAATTCTGAATTTTGCATAAATTCTCAAGATTTTAGCTGATTGATTTAAAATTTTACTCTTTCATAGGCTAAAAATCCGTTTAGTTTGTTGTTTTATTTTTTGACCGATTGAAAGTGTGCCGGTCTGCAACTTTTGTATTCGAATTTCACAATCTATTTGATTCAATAAAAAAGGGTTTTATGTTTTTGAAAAGTTTTAAACAAACAATTCAACCCCTCTTCTTGGCTTAAATCACCATTTCAAACTAACAATTGGTATTTAAGAATATTGAGTTCTTGAAAGTTATTCAAGTTTGATAAAAAATATTTTGAAATGGCATAAAATAAACTCCCTTTGCTGAAGGTGCCTCTATTCACAGGCCAACTATGTTTAGTGGCATAAACTATCAATTTTGGAAAATAAGAATGCAAATTTTCATTGAATCAATAGACAAAGGGATTTTGGATGCAATTGTTAATGAACCATACACTCCTAAATGTCTTGTTGAAAATAAGCAGGTGGACAAGTCTTGAACTAAATGAACAGAGGAAGAAAGGAGAAGTGCTCAATATGATTGCAATGTAAAGAATATATTCATGTCATCTTTGAACATGGATGAATTTTTTAGGGTCTCCCAATGTAAGAGTGCAAGGAAATGTGGGATGTACTAGAAGTCACACATGAGGGGACAAATGAAGTGAAGAGAGCAAGGAAGCGTGCCTTGATTCAAGAGTATGAGCTTTTCAAGATGCAACAAGAAGAGTCCATAGTTGAAGTTCAAAAGAGGTTTACTCACATTGTCAACCACCTCATGGGTTTAGGCAAAGAATTTGACAAAGAGGAGCTAAACATCAAAGTGCTAAAGTGTCTTGATAGAAGTTGGCAACCAAAGGTGACTACCATCTCAGAATCTAAGGATTTATCCATCATGACCATAGCTGCACTATTTGGCAAACTAAGAGAGCATGAAACTGAAATGCAAAGGCTAAGTGAGCTTGAATTAAGTGAGAAAAAGGTGAAAACCATAGCCTTGAAGACTAGCTCTAAGAAAAGTGATGAAACCGAGGAAGAGGTAGCTGAATCAAGTGATATTGAGAACCTTAATCTACCAGTCAAGAGGTTTGGGAAGTATCTCTAGAGGAAAGGCAACAAAGGTTATCAAAAGAGGTACATTTTTAAACTAAATGATTCAAGTCATACTTCAAATTTCTCATGTTATGATTGTGGAAAGCAAAGACTTATCAAGATTAAATGTCCTAATGTTAACAAAGAGAAGGAAAAGGTTGGTGACAGGAAAAAGGAGAAAAAGGCCAAGGAAAAATGTGCCTACATAGCTTGGGAGGACAATGATGATTCAATAAGTAGTTCATCTTAAGAAGGAAGTGAGGAAGCAAATCTATGTCTCATGGCTGGATATGAATCATCCTCATCAAGCCAAGTGAGTTCCTTGTCATCTAAAGATAAAATGACTATTATCAATTGTACTGTAACGTCCTAGCTAGAAATTACTTATTTAAAATAAAAAGAAAGAAATTAATAAAACTGCATTTAATATTAAGAAATTTCCCAAATGCAGAAATTAAAAACTTGTTTCAACGCGCCAAAATAAAACAAAATCCATGGCGTTCAATTATTATAGACATAACTGTTTATGAAAACCATTACAAAAGTAATCCATGAAAAAAAACTAGTAAAACTCCCATAGCTGGTCCCCACTCCGACTCTAGGCATCCACACACTCACCTGCATCAACATTTGCTCCCATGTAACAAGTTACATGATTATCGCCAAACACACACATATAGGGTGAGCTTAGTTAAAATAAACAACATAACATAATTAAAACATCTCCAAAATTTAACCCGTGTTAGTATTTCTGATGAGTCATTATTTTCCTCCATTCCACTAGCCTTTGTGTATCCATTTGATTGTTGTTCAATGCTTAATTGTTTATCTTTAGTGTGTTTTCATCTGTTGGGCTTTATTGGGTCATTGTTCCGAATTTGGGTTAATTTCACATTATTTGTCCTAATTTTCGTTTTTAATTATTTTTAGGTATTTGGGTGAAGCAATTTTGGAGCTTGGACATTAATATTCAGTTGAAGAGAGTTGTCACATCATTTCCGCATCATTTCCACGTCATTTCCATGTCATCTAAGTGAATGTGCCAAATTTGAGGCCCAGTAGTAGCATTTTTGTAATTCTGCACCCAATAGTGGCAATTTTATAGATATGTGAATCTTAGGTGATGTGACCACGTAAAATGGGGCTGATTTTTTTCGTTTTCTAGCACCCATCATCTTCCCCACTCTCCATTTTTAGGATTTTGAAGCTTTGGAAGGAGACCCATTTGGGGGTTTTCGTTTTCACTTGTTTCTCACACGTTTTGGAGCGTTTTTGAGTAATTTGCACACTATTGCAGTCTGTTTTCTCCATAATGGTGATGTATTTTTGTTTACCTTTTCTTTGTAATTCGTGGCTTTCTAACTTAATGTTTTGACTACTTGAAGGAGATGCAATTGAACTTTGAGGTTCTGTTTTGAATTCGTGTTTGGCCTCTCTTCATCTTGATTTTGTGGTGAATGATTACTTTTATTTTGTTAATGCTTAATTACAGATTGGGTTGGCTGTTCATGTTGAATCCGTTCATGCTTAATGAATTGGTGGTTGACTGTCACAGATGAATGGATGTATGCATTGCTTAATTGCATATTGAAACACATTTTTAACCCTCACTTAGTGGGTCTGGACGAGTGGATTGGGTAAGACAAAAACCCACTTAGTGGGTCTGGACGAGTGGATTGGGTAAGACAAAAACCCTAATTATGAGACCTGTGATGAGTAAAATTGCATTCAAATTCAAGGAGTCAATACTGTTTTTAATTCGTTTTATTAACTTTTTCAAGTCTGTTGAAATATATTTTCATAATTCTGCAATCTGAATCTGCCAAACCCCCCTTTTGTGATGTTGTGTTTGAATCTAGGAATTGAAGCTTTGAGCGAAAATATTGGTCGTTGGGAGACGACTTGGTTCAACTTTCGTATGCTGCATTTAATTTGTTTTAATTTAGTGGGGTACGACCTTTATCAGTGTGTTTGTGTTTTGTGTTTGTGTTTGTGTGTTGGTGTTTTGGTGTGTGTGTAGTTCAAGTATGGTTGAGTTGGTATATGTTGATTGTGGTAGTGTTTCTGAGTGTTTTTGTGTATTGTGCGTGTTGTTTGTGTTGTAGAGGGAATAGTGTCGCGGCGTATGAATAATGTCAATTCTAGAGTAGTGAATAGTGTCTGATTCTGGCATTTAACTTGTAGATTTTTGTTCTGGTAGCTACGGTGCTTGTTTTGACTTGAAATTCCCCCCTCCACTTCTAAGACCTTGAACTTGATGGGAAAAATAGTTGGAGCAGTTGGTATGGCGTGAGTTGAGAGATTCAAAAAAATTTTCGACTGATTTTTAGTCAAACTTCAGAGGACCATAACTTTTTCTCTAGTTATCAGAATCACTATTATTTTATATGCATTTAGGGTGGAATTTAATTTCCTACCTTGCTGAAATCCGCTCTACTGGTTATCAAACTCTGATTCTCTAGAAAATGCAATTTTCTATCTTTCAACAATGTTTTTTTGTGATTTTTCTTCATTTTTTTACTTTTGAAAAACTTTTAAAAATACTTGTACTTTGAGTTTTGAGCTGAATGTTTTTGTGCTACTGTTTGATCACTCAAGGGACAATCCTACCAATTTTCAAGTCATTTGGAGTTCGTTTGAGTATACTTGTAGTTTTACCCTTTGTTATGCCAATTCCACTAGAATTAATGTATTTTGGTGCATGACTAGGGGAAACCCAAGTGAATTACGACCCATTGACCCTGAAATTGATAGGACCTTCCACAGAGTACGTAGGCATCTTAGGAATCCATCTTTGCATGCTGAATATTCTGTGACTTTTTCTGATTCTTCTGATTCTCCTCATACTCTTAACACTCCTCATTCTGTGCACTCTGAGCATACTGTTCACGTACTTCCTTAACTGCGACACGTGGAAAACATTATGCAAGTTCGCCAAGTGCTGCGATAATGCAATCTCATACGCCACTGGGCCTATCCTTCGAGTGATATTATATGACCCAATGAACCTTGGAGTCAACTTCCTTGACTTGAGAACCCTTCCAACACCAGTGGTTGGAGTCACCCTGAGAAACACATGGTCTCTAGCCTCAAACTCCAACGGTCATCTTCTTTTATCATCATAAGACTTCTGCCAGCTCTAGGTAGCTCGTATCCAGTCCTAGATCATCTTCACTCTATTAGTGGTCATCTACAAAATCTCAAGGCCAAGCACCACTACTTCACCATCCTGATTCCAGCACAATGGAGTCCTGCACCTCCTCCCATATAATGCTTCATAAGGTGCCATCCCCATAATAGAGTGGTAACTGTTGTTGTAAGTAAACTCCACCAAAGGGAGTACCTCACTCCAACTACCTAAGTGATCCAATACGCAAGCTCGCGACAAGTCCTCCAAGGACTGAATAGTCCTTTCTGACTGCCTGTCAGTCTAAGGATGATATGCTGAACTCATCCTCAACTACGTTCCTAATGCTGCTTGCAGTGACTGCCAAAACCTCAAACTAAATCTCGGATCCCTGTCTGACACTATGCTCGTTGGTACCTCATGTAGTATGACCACTTCTCTAACGTATAACTCTACCAATCTATCCATCAAAAATTTCTATTTGATCGACAAGAAATGAGCACACTTCGTCAGTCAATATACAATCACCCATATCGCATCGTAACCCCTTGTAGACTTTGGCAAGTGAGTCACGAAGTCCATCACTATGTTGTCCTATTTCCATTGAGGGATTTCTAACAGTTCTAGCGTACCTCCCGACCTCTAGTATTCTATCTTTGCCTTCTTATACACTAGGCAAGATGCTACAAAGTCCGCCACATCCGTCTTCATACCAGTCCACCAAAAAGTGTCTTTCAGGTCCTTATAGATCTTAGTTATACCAGGATGTATGCTAAGACGACTCTTGTGACCCTCTTCCAGAATTCTCTTCCTCAACCTTGGTCCCCATGGAACACACACCCTGTTCTTGAAACGAAGGATACCATCTGCCCCCATCTTGTAATCCTTACCTTTTTCTGTACCTAACCACCCCAAGATCTATTGTAATTCTTGATCCTTCCCTTGTTCCACTCTGATCTCATCAAGAAACTCATTAGTAACCTTCAGCACACTACAACATATGTGATCATAACCTATCTGTAGTTCCAAGTTCATATCTCGAAGCTTCTCTATCAACTCTAGTTCCTTTACCATCATGGAAGACATATGTACTCGTTTCCAGCTCAAGGCATCTGCTACAACATTAGCTTTACTAGGATGGTATAATAGCTAAAAGTCGTAGTCCTTGAGGTACTCCATCCATCGTGTCTGTCGTATATTTAGCTCCTTTTGATCAAACAAGTACTTCATAGTCTTATGATTGCTGAAGACTTGAAATTGCAAACCATACAAAAACAACTGCGGACAGTTCCAGGTTTTGAGTGGGATAATTCTTCTCATGTACCTTCAATTGTCGAGATGCATAGGCTACAAGTCTTTTCTCTTACATCAGAACACAACCTAAACCTTGGTACGACGCATCACAGTACACTTCAAATGTCTTGGTCGTGTCTGGAATTGCCAAGACTAGAGTTAAGGTCAGCCTTCTCTTCATCTCTTCGAAAACGCTTTACAACTATCGGTCCAGGAGAAAGGATGATCCTTGCGAGTAAGTTGTGTCATGGGACTCACCAACTTAAAGAACCCCTCCATGAACCTCTTGTAATAACCTGCCAATCCTAAGAAGCTCCTTACTTCTGACACTATCTGTGGTCGCTCCAATTTCATTACTATATCAATCTTTGTTGGGTCCACTACAATACCCTACGCTGAGATCACATGACCAAGGAACTGAATTTCTTCTAGCCAAAACTCACACTTGGACAACTTCCCATATAATTGGTGCTCTTTGAGTACATTTAACACAACCCTTAGGTGTTCAGTATGATCCTTTCGGTTCTTGGAGTAAATAAGAATGTCATCAATAAATACCATGACAAACTTATCTAATCACGGTCGGAAGATTCTATTCATGTAGTCCATGAATATCGCTGAGGCATTGGTCACTCCAAATAGCATCACCACGTATTCATAGTGACCATATCGAGACCTGGAAGCAGTCTTCTAAACATCCTTAGGTTTTACCAGGATCTGATGATATCCACACCTTAGATCAATTTTAGAGAATACCCTTGCTCCTCTCATCTGGTCTAACAAGTTTTCGATTATGGGCAGTGGGTATTTATTCTTAATCGTCAACTTATTTTGTTGACGGTAATCCACACAGAGTTTGAAGCTCCCATCCTTTATCTTGACTAATAGCACTGGAGCTCTCCACGGTGACGAACTAGGTCGAATAAACTTCTTCTCTAGCAGATCTTCAATCTGCTTCTTCAGCTCAACCAACTCCACCGGTGCTATTCTATATGGGGCCATCGACACTAGCCCAGCTTTGCGGTAATCTAGGAACTTCATCTGAAAACACATTAGCGTATTCATCCATTACCGGTATGCTTCTGATAAGATCAAATGTACTCTTCTTCTCTAACTGCACTATTATCATAAAGCACGAAGCTCCTTCGGCCTCCTCTTTTAGAGCCTCGCGAGTAGAGATCAATGTCAACCCGTCAGCTTCTGGAAATATTACGCTGCGCCATCTACAATCAATTATGACGTGATTGTTTGACAGCCAGTCCATTCTTAGTATCACATCTAGTCCCTCCAACGACAAGCAAATAAGGTTCACCTTGAACCTGTGTCCTTCCACTTCTATAGAACATCCGACAAAAACTAAGTTGGTCGAGACTAGCCCCGATGCAAGTGTTGAGACCGTCAGTTCACACCCCAAATCGCGGACTACCAGTCCAAGTCTACTCACGCATTCTTTGGAGATGAATGAATGAGTAGCCCTTGAGTCAAACAAAACCAAAAGACTATGGTCAGATAACAAACATTTGTCAAGTATGAGGTTACCTGATTGAGTTGCCTCAACACTAGTCAAAGCAAAAACCCTCCCAGCAGCTTTGGGTCTCTCTGTTAACACCTTCTGTTATTTCTGCTACTGTGGTGTTTCTCTGATTGTCTTCTTATTGGGACATTGCCTCGCATAATCCCCCATTTGCTTGCATTTGTAGCACTTCACATTGTCTATACTACCTCCTAAACTTCCCGCAGCCTTAGGACAGTTCCTACGAAGATGTGCACCCCCGCAGTTATAGCAGCGCAATCTTGGAGAGGACGACTATGGCCTGTTGTATGGTGTATTCTACTGCCTGGTCTCCGAGGTACCCTTTTGTGACCTCTCTACCCGACTGGGTCCCGTCTCTAGCTCTTCTACTGTTCTGGACTGCTCCACCAGAACTGGAAATTCTTTGATCCGTAGTGGCACTAGAAACCTGCGCAACTAGTGCTTCAGACCCCCTTCAAATTTTCTGCAACGCCACTCCTCTGTAATAGCTTGCGATTGAAATCTCGCCAGGCACTCAAAGCGATTCACGTATGCCTGCACTGATTGGTTGCCTTGTTGTAGGGTGAGAAACTCAGCCTCCAAGGCATGCTTAGCCAAGTCTGGAAAGTACTTCTCTAGGAATCGCATCCTGAAGTTCGCCTAGTTCACCTCCTTCTGTCGGATCTCCATCTACTGCTGCATCCTTGTCCACCAATACTCCGCATTGCTCACTAGTAGGAAGGTGGCAAACATCAAATGTTGTGCCTCAATACACGCCAATACTCTAAATATTTTGTCACACTGCTCTAGCCAAGCATCAGCCTCATCAGGAGTAGCTTTGCCGCTAAACTTTGACGGCTTATGCTTCTGGACATCTTCCATAGTCACCAGTCTCGTTGGTGGAACCATGGCTCTTGGTTGCGCTGCAATAGGCTGCATAGCGTCACAATCTTGTGGATTGCTTGCACAATCTCGTTAGCGCCTGTATCATTCTTCCTTCTCCTATTCGCCATAGCCTGAATGAGCCACATATTTAACTCGTAAATCAAACAACTTACATTCAATGTAACAACAAAATAAAGCAACACATTCAAATATCAACGTGATAAGCTCACTCCCCAAAGATCCCATGAAATCATTGAAATCACGACTCTGATACCAAATGTAACGTCCTAGCCGGAAATTACTTATCTAAAATAAAAAGAGAGAAATTAATAAAACTGCATTTAATATTAAGTACTTTCCCAAACGCAAAAATTAAAAACTTTTTTCAACGCACCAAAATAAAATAAAAACCACGGCGTTCAATTATTACAAACATAATTGTTTATTAAAACCATTACAAAAGTAGTCCATGAATAAAAACTAGTAAAACTCCCACAGCTGGTCCCCACTCTGACTCTAAGCATCCATACGCTCACCTGCATCAACATCTGCTCCCATGTAACAAGTTACATGATCATAGGCAAACACACACAAATAGAGTGAGCTCAATTAAAATAAACAACATAACATAATTAAAGTATCTCTAAATTTTAACTCGTGTTAGTATTTCTCATTCCTTAGTTCCTCAACTTTCAAACCATACGTTAGACGCCTCTTGATTCTACACACTTTGGTGAGTACACTTATCGACCTTTGCTGCACGAATGTCTACTCGCCCCTCCGACTACAGGCCACCACCTAAGAGTCCACACACAGGAATAAATTACCACGCCCACAATCCACGACACCAAGTAGAGTTCCCCAAAATGAACCGAAGTTCGTAGTTGTCCCCAGACTACCAAACAAACCTTGCCACATCACTTTTGCCTTGCAAAACAAACCTTGTCGATAGGCGCCATGCACGTCTAATGGCCACTGCCATTGTTTTTGGTATTTATCGCCTGACAGCTTGCCTCGCGCCGCTAGGCGCTAGACCAATAGCGCAATGCTACTGGTTTTTGGTGATTGGATTAGGTCCTAAGGGACCCCAAAGACACAGTACGCAAACCATGCCACACACACAATTATCCAGTTATAACATTAAGACTGAATCATAAGGCACCAATTCAATCATGGCACTAACCCAATTATTATCTTGTCTATCATATTCTCCTCCGCAACATGCCACAAATCTATCAATATTTCACATACACTTTAAAATAACACAACCAAGGAAGTATATAATCTAGCCACCTCAAAACACCAATCTCAATCGTCCAGGCAGATTTATAAAACTGATTTGCTCTTTCACACACTTCACTTAGCATATTTCTCAATTAATAGCACACCATCCCCTTAAACAACAATGGTACATTCTAGTTCACAATCATCATATTACCAATTAACCAACCCATAACATTTAATCACTGACACGTGGTGTCCTCATTATAGCTTCCAAATAAATACAGTCCATATCATGTTCAACATACAACTTTATTTAGTTTAAAGCATGTATCCCAATTATCACATACTCATACATAAATCATTTGATATCCAATGACTGAGTTTCCTTCATCTCACCACCCTACTAATCCCTATCATACATACCAAGTTATCCAACATAATACCTAATACACACAATCATAACAAAAACTCAATATGATCAGCAGAACTGAGGTGTTGCCTAGTTGTAGTCCAGGCACCGCCAAACGATGCTTGAAAAATTGGGTTCTGCCAAGATTTATTTCGATTTAGTCCTGATTCCCAAGCACTCCAATCATAGTACGCATTTTCACACTAACATAATTTCACATGCACACATATGACAAAGTTCATACTTTATTCATATTAACATCAATTCCATAAAACTGTGCATTGAGTATATACATAATTCATGCTTAATTATTTCCAACCCCAACATGAACCCTAATCATAATTTCATTCAAGAGTTCATGTAATTTCCACCAATTAAATAATTATAGACCAGTCTTGTCATGCCAATCGTATAAGTACAATAAAAATCCAATTCAAGTACCACCACACCACTGATAAACCAAACAAACAAGGGAAAACTGGCAACAACTAATACGTCGCCTGGCGGGTTGTCGTTAGCCGCCAGGCGATTCATAGGGAAACCCAAAAAACTAGGCTCAATCACATGTGTTGCCTAACGGTAGTTCATGTGCCGCCAAGCGGTTTCTGGAAAAATCTAGAAACACGAAAAGTCCGAGAATGGCAAGGTCATACACTTCAAGCATGATACATAATACATATTCATACGATAAACATAATTAAAAACACACAATAGGAACTCCTCTAACCTAGAATCCTTGCTTAAACTTGAATAGCCTTTGATTCTCCCTTGCTCTCAGTTGCTTGCTTTAGTTCTCTCCAATTCAATCTCCACGCTTCAACCCACCACCCAAATTCACTCTGAATTCTCTCTCACTATAGTGCAGAACAATGTCAGCCTTAATTTTGCTTAATGACCCAAAAACGAAAATGGTTATTAACAAGGCTTAATTGCTATTCATTACTTGTGATTTTCTAAACCTTTTGGCTGCTTCTCAGTCGGCTAAGGTTCCCTCGCCTTTTAACCTTCATGCCAAAACTAATTTTAGCAAAAAGAAAACTTAATTTGGTTCTACCAAGGTTTAAAACCATAACCATGCCAATGGTAAATCAATGCACAACCATTCAACCAATTCATGTTTCGTGATAATTCACATAATTCTATAATTATGTTATCACTCATCATGATCCCGCACTTTATTAAAATCATTATAAATTTAATAGCACATAATTGACATACATAGGATTCGAACCTAAGTCCTCTTAATATAATTAAGTATTGTCAACCATTTGAGCTAATACTTTTCCACATAACACATGTCAGAATTTAATGCCATAAAGGCTCACACTACCTGCATTTATGAAATAATTATTTATTTAATTATTTAAATTCCTCGGGTCTTACATGTACTACTTTGAAAAATCAAGGGAAATATCTTTTGAAAACCTGTGCAAAATTCACAAGAGGAAAAACAAACCTAGAAGATGTTCTTGGTTCTAAAAATTGTGTTTTTGGGAAGGGTGGACTTGGTTATAATCCTATCCTTGAAAAGAAAGTCAAGAAGTTCTCTAGTGTTTATTCCAAAAGTGAGCCAAATGTTATGCCCTTCATTTCTTGCAACCATTGAATGAAGAAAGGCCATGTGCTTAAGAATTTCTATGCTAAAAAAGATGATGTACCTAAAGGCTTTATGAAATGGGTCCCAAAAGTATCTAGAAAGGCATAACCATGTTGGACCCAAACTATCAAAGGGTACCATGTAATGCTATTTTGTTTTGCAGGTCATAAAACATGAAAAGAAAGACCTATGGTACCTAGATAGTGGCTGCTCGAGGCATATGACAAGTGCCAAGTCCAAGTTTGCAAAGTTATAAAGGATGAAGGCTTTGTGACTTATGATGACAACAATAAAGCAATGATACTTGGAAGTGGAGTCATAAGCAATGGAGCCTCATTCAACATCCACAATATGCTTCTAGTTGAAGGGTTAAAGCACAATTTGATAAGTATAAGCTAACTTTGTGATAAAGGTTTTAAAGTTGTGTTTGAACCAAATCATTACTTTATATATGATGCATGTGGTAGCATGGTATTGTTAGCCAAAAGAGTCAACAATATATACTTGCTTAATCTGCATCATGCATCATTTATCATTCATTGTTTTCTTACAAAAGAGGATGATACTTGGTTATAACATAGGAGGCTTTATCACATACATATGCATCATTTTAATCGGCTAAATAGAAAATAATTGGTTGAAGGATTACAAAAACTTAAGTTTGAGAAGGATAGAATATGTGAAGCATGCCAAAAGGGAGAGAAAAACAAGGTTTCCTTTAAACCCAAAAATTGTATTTCAACTGAAAGGCCATTGCTTCACAAGGATCTATTTGGTTCTTCTAGAACCATGAGTCTTGGTGGAAACTTCTATGGATTGGTCATTATTGATGATTTCTCTAGATTTACATGGACTATATATCTAGCTTCTAAGAATGAAACGTTTCATGATTTTAAGAAACTTGCCAAGGTTTTAGAAAATGAAAAAAGGTTCTAAAAATAGTCTCTCTAAGGAGTGATCATGGTGGAGAGTTTCAAAATGAAAAGTTTGAACACTTTTGTGAAAAACATGGTATTAAGCATAACTTTTCAACTCCTAGAACTCCACAACAAAATGGAGTGGTTGAGAGAAAGAACAAATCATTAGAGGAAGTAGTTAGAACCATGTTAAATGAAACCTCATTGCCTAAGTACTTTTGGACTGATGTAGTCAACACAACTTCTTATGTTTTAAATTGTCTGTTGATAAGGCCAATTTTAAAGAAAACACCTTATGATTTTTTTTCAATGGTAAAAGGTATGCTCTAAATCACCTAAAAGTATTTGGTTGCAAGTGTTTTATCTTAAACAATGGAAAAGAGCAACTTGGCAAATTTGACTCAAAAGCGGATGAAGGCATCTTTCTTAGTTATGCTATAAATAACCATGCATATAGGGTTTATAACAAAAGGCTAATGATTGGTGAAGAGTTTGTGCAAGTTGTATTTGATGAAACTAACCAGTGTAGCAAGATCAAAGACCTAAGATTGTAGATGAAGAAGATATGTTGAAGGATAGGCAAATTGTTGCAGGATAAGCAAACTGCTACAAGATAAGCAAACTGTTGTCGAGAAGCAATCTGCTGCAGGAAATCAACCCTTTGAAAAGGAAATTCAGTCTACTGAAAAAGCTGTAGACAACAACTTACCCAAGGAGAGGATTGAACCCAAGGGATTACCAAAGGACAACATAATTAGTGATATAAAACAGGGAGTATCCACTAGTGATGTGATCCCAACAAGGCTTATAGCTTTGGCCAATGGGTAGGCCTATTTTCTTTATTTGTTTTGGTTATTAATTAAATAAATAAAATTGTTGCGGCCTACAGTTCACTTTGTCTTTTGGGTGGGCCAGGAACCTTGATTTACAAGCCCATACGTGGACCAGACTTGAAATGCAACATGCAACCCAATCTAAACTCATTGCCAATGTAAGACCCAAGAAAATTTAGACTAAAAAGGAACACATGGGAAAAATTAATGGCTTAATTAATATTCTTGATTTATTTAATTTAATTAGGTTATTAAATTATGAAATATGAAATAATTATTATTTGAGTGATTTAAGTTATTGTGGTATTTATAATAATTATTTAAGTGATTTAAGGAATTATGGTTTGTGGAGTAGAAGTGTTTTAATACTTATAATGCATGTTATATCCTGTGATGGCATGTAGTCTAGTGGTGGAAGTTGTGTCCAATGCATACAAGTGCAGGGTTCGAACTTGGTTAGCCGAATTTTGCTTTGTGTGTTGGTTTTAAATTCAATTTTTATCCTTTAAGGAGTAGGGCCCACAAAACATGAATTTAGCTTCTCTTTCTCAATTGTGTAGAGGTACGTAGAATGAAATTATGTGCAGTATATATATATATATATATATATATATATATATATATATATATATATCATGCACACTGTAGATTCACATATATATTCATGCTATATTATATAACTTCTATCTTTTATTTTTTTTCTCTATGTTTTGAAATGGAGGATATTAACATAAAAGATTTGGAGTGAGAGGGGTATATAGGTTAAAAGTTAGAGTTTTGGAAAAAGGGGGAGAGGGAGAGAAACAAGAGTAGAGGAATTGAGAGTTGAAGGCTATGGGAGAGGGAAAAAAGCAATCCAGGTAGAGGAAGCCAACCTTGCTTTCTTCTCTTGTTTTTCTTGTTGTTTGTTTGATGGATGAAATGGGAAAAACATGCATGTGTAAGGGAAGCTAGAACTCTTTTTTTTTTTTTTTAAATAAAGTGTACTTATTTTTGTTTTGGAATGTGCTGAGTATGTTTGATTGATGCTTGTATTGAATGGGGATGAATTTCATGTTTGGGTATCTATGGGTTAGAGAATTTTAGGTAATTTAAAATGCAATTGGAATGAGACATATTAATTGTTACAATTGTTCAGTTTGGTATCATCTATAAATCACTTTGAAATGAGTTGAGAAGATAAAAGTGTAAGATACCGAATTGTGCAGGGGAACAAGTCAAAATCTCACAACAAAGAAGTATATGGTGTGGCGCTACCCATTTTCCTACATTGCACACCTTTCGTAAAATGAAGGCTTCTACTTCGTTAATTGTTGGATCGAGCTGAAATTTTAACAGTTGATCCTTAACATATAGTTCTTGAATTTGACCGATCAGATCTTGAATCGGAGATCTCTAGTAAGAGCATGTTTTATCGCAAGGTCCTTGTAGTTTGGTTGTTGACAACATTGACCTTTGTTGCATAACTTTCTCTATAGTTATTCAATTAAGTTGGTTATTGTTGCATTTTATTCTTGATTCAATCATATTTAATTTGAAGATAAATACAAAATTTTTGGAGTTTTACACAAGCTACAGTTTTATTTCTAAAATCCCAAATTGTTTGCATAATGTGTTGTTAAGTTGGATTGGATAAAAAATATAAGAATTAGTTATTTTCCAAGAGAGAGAGATGTAAGTGAGGATGTTGAGGCTTGAAGGTGTGCAAGGCTGTGATTCACGGTGGGAGAGTGACTTGAGTAAATAGATTATGTGATTGGTGGTTTTTCTTGGTTTGTATGGGTTGCATGGTATGAAGTTTAAGTGGTGATTTGAGGATAATTACTTGAGTGTGATGTTATACTGTGTTGGAATGAATGTCATTCATTCGGTTTGTTGCTTATGTGAATTACATTTGGAATACGAATTTGGTTTTTGTTATGGAACTTTATTGTTATGCATGATGTGATGGTTTGAATTTTGTTGGCAATCTGTAACTCTGATCTGTTGCATGTTGAGAGTGTTTTGCCTTGCTTAAAAGCTCTTGGTGGAATTAAATGTTGTGTGAGGATTTTCATACCTAGGAACCCAGTGAAGACTCTTTTGCTTGGGTGAAGCAATAGAAAAAGGTCATCTTCACCTGTGTGAAGTAGTGGTAGAGGATTGGTTCGAGTGTTGTGATGTGATCCCAATAAGCCTAAGCCCAAATGCATCAAGAAGCCCAAGCCCACCTCGAGGCCCAATCACTAGAAGCATGATGAAGAAGATCCACATGAACCTCTCAAGAGATTATCAAGTCAATCATGGAATTTTATCTTTATTCACATGGGCCAAAGAAATCTACAAAATATGAGTTGATGCATGGAAGGCCGTAGATTAGATTTAAATTGGGCCATTTTTTAGGCTTTGCTTTCAATAAAATAAGTTAGAACATTTTGGAACAATTTGGTCGAGCCCAATTTGCTCTTTTGGCTGAGAATCCTTAGCTCTCTCTACACTTGGATGCAAGCAAAGCATGAGCCAAGCAAGGAGAATGTGATGGTAGCATGGAGTGTGTGACTTGGGCAAGGAGATTGTGACATGCCACTTGGCATCATCAAGACTCATCTCCTACATCACATGGTCTCCAATCAAGGTTCTCCTCCAAGGTACATTTGCATTACTTCTTTGTTGCATTTGCTTCTCATTTGGTCGGCCATGTGCCTATAAATAGAGTCATTCAACTATTGTAATGGTTACTCTTGAATTGCTAATAGATGCTAGTGTTGAGATCACTCCACACTTCTATTAAATTGAGAGCATACAAGGCTATCCTTCTCCTCCATAGCCTCTAGCCACCTTCCACACCATAGCACCACTTCTACTCTTCATCTTCACCAAAAACCTCCATTGCCGAGAGCTTTTCTTGTTCATATCTTCATTTCCGCTGCACTTCATTTACTTCTTGGTGTCTTCCATGAATTTCCTTCCACTTCTCCATCAAGGACGTCCATCATGTTGTACCCTCTCGCTTGTGTGAAGTAGTGGGGAGAGGATAGATGTTTCACCTTATTTTGGCTCGTTGTGAGTATAATGCTCGATGTGCGATGCATCAATGTTTTTACTCATAATTCCTTGAGGAATAAGGGAGACAGTCTGGTTACGATAGTAGGACACATCGAACCATCTGTTCTAGGAAACTAGATGTTGTTGTGGGGTGAGAGGCCGCAGAAAACCAAAGCTTGATTATGATCAATATGGTTAAGGATTCTAGATGAATGTGATAGTCTGTGTGGTTTGGTATGGTTGTTGGGATGTTGGGGGTTGTGTGTGCAAACCAAAGATTGATTATGATCATAATGCTTAAGTGTTATTTGAATGCGATGTTGAGTATTATTTGTCATGTTTTATTTATGAAATTCTTTTATATATCATTGTTATGGTTAACTTACCCCCATTTGATGTTTGTGTGTTTGTTGTATGTGCGAAAATCGTATAACGTGTGTGTTATATGAGAGTAGATGATAATGCATATGCTTTTGGCATGGAGTAGATCGACAAGAGGTTAGGGTGAACTCGGGAGTTTTTATAATTATTTAGTTGTTTTAAATCAAATACTAAACTATATATAATTTTCTTTTGTTCGCAATTGCTATTTGAATTTTTTAGACAAATTGACATTTTGAATATTGTAATTTAATTCAAATTAAAAGATTTTTTATTGTTACATTTTTTTCTGATAACCCTTTTCCGCTAAACGCGATAATTTTCTAACATTATGTGACATCCCAAAATTGGGGTGTTACAGTCAACACATTGGGCTTGCAACGTGCAGCCAAACGCACCACTAATGCTTGTGGATGGCAACACCTACAACACTCCTTCATACAACTTCTACACGTGGGGAGATATCTTCAACATCACCCTATTGGGCTTTAGTTTGCAATGTGCAACCCATTTCTCCATATGTGCTAACATCATCCAACACTCCCCTTTTGTTGGCTTTCAATTGTTTTTTCAACCATGGGTCCAACAAAGTTTCCTCGCATGTTAACCCACAATCTGCTAGGGTTCTTTTCTTCACGCACCTTCACACTAGGCCTGCTAGGGTTCCACTTCAACCCTCACAGCTTATCCTGCCCTCACAGCTTCCTTGCCATGAGGATCGTTGTTCACATTTTTGTTTCTTCACGCGTGTTCCCTTTCTTACCTTTAGATGTTAGGGTTTATTTTCTGGTTGCCTTCTTCTTACTGTAAATGCAGGCCAACCTCATGTAATAGTTAGTTTTGATGAATATAGTGTGGTTTATATCCCTTTTCAGAGCTCACATTCCTAGTAAAGGTTCTACCTCCTAGGGTTTCTGAAACTAGTGACGAACGAGAGTTCCCCATTGGAACGAGAGAGATCCGAGCGCTAATCACCTAAATCAAGTTTTCTGCCACATTTTGTTGGTGTTTCGAGTGGATTAATCGGTGGAACACCGATTGGAGTGGACGGTCGGTGAATCTCGCGATGGAGCGTCTCTATCAACTAGACACAAGCTTGTATTCTTTGAACATGTTGCATTTGTGTCTCAAATTAAACCTAAGAATGTAAATGATGCATAAGGTGATAGTAATTGGGTTGTTGCTATGCAAGATGAGCTTAATCAATTGACAAGAAATGATGTGTGGTCTCTTGTTCCCATAACTAATGAAATGAATGTAATTGGTACTAAATGGGTGTTTAGAAATAAAATGGATGAAAATGGTAACATTGTTAGGAATAAAGCCAGACTAGTTGCTAAAGGTTATAATCAAGAGGAAGGTATTTATTTTGATGAAACATATGCACCTGTAGCTAGGCTAGAAGCCGTGGGATTATTTTTGGCATATGCTTGCATGTGTAGTTTCAAACTTTCTCAAATGGATGTGAAAAGTGCATTCTTGAATGGTTTCTTAAATGAAGAAGTGTATGTATCACAACCCCCTAGCTTTGAAGATCAACTCTATCCTAATCATGTTTTCAAACTTTCAGTGAATTTTGGAATTAGTCGATTTTGAAACTTTGAACCAATTTAGTCCTTCATCTTTTGAAATACGTGGATTTAGTCCTTTTAATCAAATTTTGTTAAGTTTATTTGACATTTCAAGTGCGTTTCACAATAGTATTTGACTTAACATTAAAGCAAAAATGTGTCAAACAGTATAAACAACTGAAATAGAATCCTAACATGTGTACGAAACATCAAATAAACCTAACACAATTTGATTAAAAGGACTAAATCCACGTATTCCGAAAGATTAAGGACTAAATTGGTCCAAAGTTTCAAAATTGACTAATTCCAAAATTCACTAAAAGTTAAGGGACCAAAAACATATTTAACCCTTGTTTTAAAAACAAAAAATATATAAAAAATATAAAAATATAAAAAATATAAAAATAAAATAAAATAACAATAATAATAATAAAATAAAAATAATATATATATATATATATATACATATATTTAAAAATAAG
>Ga0214544_1001627_pt1 | contig 47174 bp, 25 predicted proteins | sample CNSS3metaG_FD_160074 | JGI IMG/M metagenome (GOLD analysis project Ga0214544, IMG submission 160074) | Root nodule microbial communities from cowpea collected in UCLA plant growth center, Los Angeles, California, USA - CNSS3 | ecosystem: Host-associated > Plants > Roots > Nodule | place: USA...
CTTTGCAATCTCCTTAAATTATCTTCTAAATAATCCAATATCTTCAAGATATATTTGTTTGTTGTGGAACTAAAAAGATTCAAGAAGATCTTGTCATATTTAAAAAGATTTGGTAGTTATTATCTTTCAATATTTTATGATATAATTAAATAAGATAATTATTTAAAAATATCAAATAAAATATTTAAAGATATATTTTTCCCAAATTATCTTCTATCATAAAGATAAAGAAAACCACAAGGTCCAATTTTTTTTGTTCCTCTCTTCTTGGTTTAGCCAAACTTATTCACTTTTTCAAGCTTTTCTTGCCGACTTCATGCAATGCTTGGATTGGATTTTTGTGCTTTTGGTAATTTCTTATTTTTGGATTTATCTTTAAGGTGTCATGAAGCTTTAATCAATTTATTTCCACACCTCCATGAGCTCAACTTAGCTGCAGCTGCACTAACACACCTCAAATTATCCAAAGAACATTTATGCAGCTAAAAAGCTATTTTTAACATGTTTTTGTATCTCATGTTCAATAAATCCAATTATAGGAAATCCCAATTAAATCAATCTTTAAGCACAAAAATTCAATTAAATACCTAGAATTAAACATTAAATGAGGGCAAAAATACGCACTCATCACCTAGTAAGATATGTGTGACTTCCACGAGAAAAACATCACATAGCACCTCATCTTTGTAGCTTCATATAGAGAAGTTAATTAGGACTTGTTTATTGACATCTATTTCTCCCTCTTTACTTATCCAAGCTAGCTTGTAGGGATTAGCATGAGGAATGGTCTCTAAGCTAAGCTAAGCTTTTCCACCAACCTTGTGCTAGTTACATTGGTACTACTTCCTTCATCAATAATTAGAGAGCAAACCCATTTGTTAATTTTGCATCTAGATTGAAAAATGTTTTCTCTTTGAGTTGGCTCAAGCTCACTTTGATCTTGACCTATCATATGTAACATCCCTAAGAAATATTATATGAAAATAAATAAATAAAAACAGAAATACACTAAAGTCCACATTTAATACAAACCATTTCCCAAAACCACAGGAAATTTAAAACTTAAAAATTCAAATCCATAAATCCAGGAGTTCATAATTAATAAAACCGAATTAAAAAATTCAAAAACTCCCAAAGGGATTACATAATTTTCTCAAAGCTAAAAAATGTACAATTATATACATATACAATATTATTTCCCGGCTAGCCCTCGCTTCGCGTCTAAGTGTCACCTGGCCCACCTGTCACATCATCTGCTCCCGAATAACAAGTTATCTGATCATCGCCACACACACACAGAAAGGGTGAGCTATGCACAACATACATATATAAAACATGATATAAATATGTTTCCCAACCTAAAATAACATAACTAGATTTATAATTTTCAAATCACCCAACCATGACCTCATAGTCCTTCATGAGTCATATGCATGAACTAGGTCTTGGGACTTCCCTATGCTCCCACGAAACTAACTCATTCGTGGTCCAACCCTATGAGCCTATCCCGCTTATAGTCTTGCCATACAGACTCCTCGCCTGTAGTATAAACATTCAAGTCTCACACTTGGACCCTGGCACGCACACAATCACCACACTATGGACTCGTTGCCCGATAGTAGCCGACGGAAACCTCACAGTTCCTTGCCTATCGTGTGCCCGACACATTCAATCACCATACTAAGGACACCTCGCCCATTAGTAGCCAACGAGAAGTCAACCAGTTCCATGCCCATCATGTGTCCGACCATCGAGCACATCCCAGACCCCTAATGGACTTAGTCCTTCAAGCCCACACACCACAACACATGCATATACAACTTAACCATGGTATAAAAACCAAACCCACTCACAAGCACATAGAAACATAGTAAATAGTATAAACTCGCTTAAGCTATGGACCTCTTGCCCAAGCTAAGCCCCCAGCCTCGCTTAGGCTAGCCCACCTCGCCTGAGCGAGCTTAAAACAACAACCACATCAAGTTATCTCTACCCTTCCACATTCACTCCAATCCAAGTTTAATAAAAATAAAGGTTAAGTTCTGTCAACCAAGGTTTGAACCCGTGACCTTCCACCCACAAGTACGAAGCATACCCACTATGCCAAACTACATTTGGTGATATACCTAATCAACATAAGTTTACAATACCAATCACCTACTCATACATATTCTTAAAAATTAATAATAAAACAACAACACATAATTGGCATACATAGGACTCGAACCCAAGTCCTCTCACACAATCAAAGTACTCTCAACCATTTGAGCTGATATTTTTCCACACCACAATAAACAACAATTAATACCATAAAGGCGCCTTCTACCCGCATTTATTAATTAATTAATTATTTAATTAATTAATTTTCCCGGGTCTTACATCATACGCCTTAATAACATAGGGTCTTTCTAAAAAAATTTAGTTTTACTAAAGGAAGAAGCTTCTTTTGAAAGAGAATAGGGAGATGAGTGTTCACTTTCAACATCACTACTCTTCTTTAAGATCATGGTACTCTTGGTTGGGCAATTTAAAGCAATGTGATTATAACCCAAACATTTAAAACATTTAATGGAACTTGATCTTGGAGAAGTGGAATGGTGAATGTGATCACTTGGTGACTTACTTTTACTTAGTGGTTCTTGATGAGAGTTAGATGGGAACTTATCATGTGTCTTTTTAACCTTTCCCTTCCATGAGTGACTAAAGTAGTAGTTGGGTAAGTAACTCTTCTTTGCCCTTTTTTTTTCTTTTCAATTGAATTTCAATTCTAAGGGCAAGTGTGAAAATATTTTCAAGAGTGGAGTACTCATACAACTCTACTTGGTCTTGTATGTCTCTCCTAAGACCACTCACAAATCTTTTTATTTTCTCTTTGTTAGTTTCTTTTATTTAAACCCTACGCATTTGAGACTCTAATTCTTTAAAGTACTCACTCACACTCATAGAACCTTGGTGAAGCCTTTGGAGCTTCAAAAGAAGTTCCTTCCTATAGGAGGGAGGAACAAATCTAGCGCGCATAAGAGTTTTAATGTCCATCCAAGAAGCCGCGGGTGACCATTGGTCATAATTCTTACAAACTTTATGCCTTATGCCACCAAGTATTGGCATACTCCAAAAATCCTAAAACTACTAGATCAACTTGTCCGTGATCCTTCACATGATTTTCCTTGAAAATTTGCTCAACTTTAGCTTCCCAATCAAGGAAAATTTTAGGATCATTTCCACCATAGAAGTTAGGAATCTTTGGAGTTTGCTTCTCTTGTGATGCGTTGCACCTAAAATGTCCTCTTTTCCTAGCCTCTATATCTTGCTCTTTAACTTCAAGCCTTTGAATGTGCCCTTGGATTCTTAGGTTACTTTGCTCCTTGTCTTTTCTCAATTGTTCAAAGGAATCCTTCCTAGACAACTCCAAATCCCGAAGCAATCTCATTAATGTATTGTTTTTATTTGGAGTAGGTGCATATGGTGAACTTGCCATGATTCCTACAACAAAACGCTCAAAGTCGAGACAAAATAAATGAATTAGCACTAGTGTAGTAAGGGTTTTTGGCTCCGGTTATTTTTTGTATTCTGCCTCGGTTCTAGAACGGAGGCATATTGGGGCAAGGCCAAAAGGGGTGGCTTTTAGCCTCGGGTCTCTGGAACTGAAGCCATAGATTCATTTTTCTGCCTCGGGTCTCTAGAACCGAAGCCATAGAGCAACATAGTCCCACCTGTTCCTTCTGTCATTGTGACACCACCGTCGAAATCAGCGGCAACCATATTGGCGACCACCGTAAACACACAACCAAAATCGCCAGGAACAGTGTGCACCACCTACCAGGAATAGTCGCCTCCACCGTCACGAGAAGACGCAACCACCACTACGAATCCTTTACCTGCAAATGAAACCAGAATCAGAAGATGTAACACGAAGTGAGACTTGCAAAACCCAAACCAGAGGTTGTCTGCATTGCGAAACCAGGCCGCCCCAACGAACCACCATGTTGCAAAGCAGACATCGCTGGTCACCACCCTCATTGAAGCTGCTGCCATGAACGAAGAAGAGGGAGGTCGCAAACCGAAGTAGTGGCTGCAGAGGAGTTCGCAGAAGTAGAGGTCGTCGTCCTCGAGAGAGAGAGAGAGAGAGAGAAATTTGCGCAGAGAAAAGAGAGTTGGGGAGACGATGAATAGTGATTAGGGCTCATGAATTGGGAATTCTTTATGGCCTCGGTTCAGTTAATAACCGAGGCCAAAATCCCATTTATTGCCTCGATCCTTCAAGATCCGAAGCCAAAAGCCTGATGCTTGTGGCATTTTTGAAAATTTGAAAGCTGATACTGCCTTTATGGCCTCGGTTCAGTTAATAACCGAGGCCAAAAGCCAATTTATTTCCTCGGTCCTTAAAGACCCGAGCCAAAAGCCATTTGTGAAAATTTGAAAGCTGACACTGCCTTATATGCTTCGGTTCAGTTGTAACCGGTGCCAAAAGTCCATTTACTGCACCGGTTTATAGAGACCTTAGGCAATATAGTTGGACAAAATTGCAAAAATGGCACCGCCTCCTTATAGGCTTCGGTTCAGCTGCAACCGAGGCCTATAAAGTAAAATGTCAAATCTACACTAGTGTAGGGGTTAGACAACATGAAAATCGAGACCAATTCCAACCCAAATGTTTAGATCACACTCCCAAAGTAACAAGGCAAGGCTAGCACTCAAAATCGACCAAAGGAGTGAAGAAAACACTTTTAAAAATTTGTGTGAAACCTTTCAAATGCAAGACAAGTGATTCGAACACAACACTCCAAGAGTTTGAAGAAAATAAAACTATTAACACAAAACAAAGAACACCTACTAACAAACAAGAAAAGCACAAGAACAAGGAAAGCTAAACTCTAGAGAAGAAAATTTTGAGACAACTTTTAACAAGACTAAAACAAGAAAAACACATGTTAAAGACTTTATGGAAAGCACTTGACAAGCATCTTCAAGTCTTAAATCATGCATACACCAAGAAAGATCATAACCAAGTTAAAGCATGGAAGTAATTAGCCAATATCACCCAATTCTCAAGTAAGAAAACTAGTAGCATAACACCTAGTGAAAAACACATTTTTAGTTCATCAAGGAGCAAGGTTGCTCTTGGTTTTTAGGCAAAAAATTGGTGCAAAATTTTCTTCTTTCCACAACTAGTTTCATAAAATGGTGAGAAAGAGTTTTAGGTGGCTTGGACACTTAGTTCCTCAAGTTTTAGGCCATAATCAATTTCATGGAGCATACCTTAAGCAAGACATAAAGTGAATGCTAGATTCAAATACTTGGAATAACAAGAAAAAATAAAACTTCAAGTTAACATATGACTCAAGCAAAAGTTAGGCACATTTAAAGACTCAACATGACATACAAAAAGATACAAACATGTAGCTATCATGCATTTAAACTCATGGATTTGAGGCTCAAAGACTAAGCATCCAAAGACATGTTATCCAACCACATTTAGGGGCTTAAAGAGGTGCAAAAAACGTAGCTAAACTACCACAACATAATCTGAAAACACTGATTCCCGTATTCTTGGCAGATCTAACCCTTGCTCACTCATTTGATCATAACTCTGTCCACAGAACTCCAAATGCATTGGTTCTTTTTTTGCTGGAAAATAGACTCAAAGAAATTTCTTTTGACACCCAAAACGTAATTTTTGGACCACTGAGACGGTGCAGTTTAATGTTTTAAAATCGTCACGTTTTTTGCCAACACTGTTTTTGTGTGTAAGGGAAGTGGATTTGAACCATACCAAGATAGCTACAACAAGCCAAGGTTAGCACATGAAAAACACCATATTCAAGATAACCTAGGCTCTAGATACCAAATGATGAAGGATTATCTTGTTTCCTTTTAAGATTATTGAATATGGTGTGAGTTGATTAAGAAAGCTAAGTGAAATCACCACTGGACATTAAGATAGCAAGTTATCTAGATGTGAATGTTCCTTTCCCAAAGCACGCCACTACAAGGCTAAGCTAGAAGCCATGACAACCTTGAAGATGAGTGGATGTGTGCCACTACTTGCTATGCAAGATAAGGCTTAAAAGTATTCACTCCCAAGGGAGGAAACTCTCACAAATGGTTAAGACACAAGAGTGTTTTTACTTCTAAATGTTCAACCTTTTTACATGTCTAGGAGCACCCCTTATATAGAAGAGTTTAGGGGCCTCTAAGCAAATAAAAGATACCTAAGGATGTCTGTACAAAAACCTAACCCTAGCTTCTAGAAATTAGGTCAAATAAGGTTACAAAAATGAGAGACAAAAAAGCTAACTATGGTGTGTGCAAGGCTAATTTAGTTCTAGCACAAAGGGAGACAAGGAATGTGTCTCATATGTCTCCAAAAAGTGGACAAAGTATGCTTTAAACAAAGAAGACCAAAGGTACATAGGTACACTTGCTTTTTGCCTTTTACTTTATGCTTTATGCCTTTGCTTTACTCTCTCCTCCACATCATTTTTGTTCCCCAATCACCGTGCGCGACCTAGCATTGCTTTCTTACTCCTAATTAACCTATAAAGCAAATAAACATAGATTAGCATGTTGGCTTAAGTCAAGTCAACTATAGTCAACAAGTCAAACAAAGTCAAAGGTCAACAAGTCAACTAAAGTTGATTCAACTAAGTCAACTAAAGTTAATTCAACTAAGTCAACTTAAGGAATAAAAAGTAACAAACACAAATGAAAGGGATGAAGGATTAGTGAACTTCCTTTCTAAACATGCTTAGTCTTCTTAAGCATGTGCCTTTATCCTTGATTGGGGTTAATCCTTCATCACATAACACCCAAAAATTCTTACATGAGAATATTAGGTCATTGACAAAAAACCAACTGCATGATAAATTATTTGTGATAACTTGTTGGCTTGATCCGAATCAATATTGCAACATGCAAAATTGCATATCCCCAAGTAGCCATTTGAATATTAGGTCTCAAAAGTAATGGTCTTGCAACCAATTTTAGATGTTTTAGTAAAGATTCCACAATTCCAATTGATATACAATACTCATGAAAAGCATAAGATATAATTTCACCAGTATTATCAAAACAGATATTCTTAATCGTATAATCTGGGAAATGAGCTTTTAAATGTACTAATAATTTTGCAAATATTTGATTGTGAGTTGATAATAAACAAATATGTGACCATCTAGTTGATGCATCAATTAAAACCATGAAATATCTAAATGATCAACATGGGTGTATTAGACCATAAATATGACCCTGTATTCGTTTTGTAAATGAGATTGACTCATTTCTAATTTTTCTAGTGATGGTCTTAATATCAACTTTCCTTTGTGAACGTATAATACAGAGAACTCATTGGTCTGAAGAAGTTCTTTTTTTTTACTCTTAAGTAGATGTCCACATGAATTTTCAACTATTTTTCGCATCATGATATATCTAAGATGACCCAACCGATCCAAACAAAAAATTCATTTCTATTTGTAAGCTTATGGCTTACAATGACATGGGTCTCAATTGCATAATATATGTGTAGTACAAGCCATAAGGGAAGGCTGATAATTTCTCTAATACACATTTTTTGTTCGACTCAATTCAAGTGATATAAAAATATTCAATATCTCTTTCATTGTTTGTCTTAATATGATATCCATTTAGACGAATATGCTTAAAATTTAATTTTTTTTATTAGACTTAGGAGAATAAAATGCATTTTTAATATGCAATCTTGTACCTTTTGGTAGGAGTACAGTAGCTCTTCCGAAGCCTTTCAATTATATTTTTAGTATCAGAAATAGTACTAACATTGACTTCTCGCATTACCAAACAAGAGAAAAATGTATTACTCTTGAGAATTATATGAGTTGTTGCACTATCAATAAGACACATATCCTTATCATTGGTGCTAATGTCAACATTCACTCTTCATATAAACATAAATATCAATATTGGATATTACTATCTTAGAGGAGAAGAAAAAAGAAATATTTAGAGAATTTTATTCATTAAGAAAAACTTATATATAAGCAACATGAAACATGAAACAAATATAAAGCAATGTCTTAAAATGAAGAACATAATATGAGAAAATCTATTTTTTTAACACTTTCATCACCAATGAGGTGATCAATGCTTCCATTTGATTCAGAAAAAAAATGACAATATCAAGATGAGTATCATCCATATGATCATAATCAGAATCACCATCTTTATAAGCAAAGTGTGTTTCTATGTTCTTCTCCTTATATTTTAAGATGCTTTGATGTACGACAAGTACAACTCAAATGACCTTTACCACCATAATGATAATTTATATTCTTATTTTGCACCCACTTATATACTATAAAATTTCCTTATCTCTACTCAATCAATTAGGACTTCCAACACATCTCCCTCATGCGGAGGTATACACATCTTGTGCGTGGGACTAGACATTAATGGATGGTTCAATAGCGGCCCGATAGCGGATGGAATTATATGTTCAACAAACAAAAATCTAGCTAGGATAGGCTTTAAACAATGGCTCTAATACCATGTTAAGGACTTTAAGCCTAACTCATCCTCACAAAATTGGCTTGTAAGGTGAGGTTTACACCACATTTTTATTTTCCTCTTTTCACTTTATTGTTCTACTTATGGTGATAAAATGTGTCTTTAAAATTTCCTTTATAACCATGTCCATAATCACTATCACGACCATGAAAATATAAATCAAATGTTGTTGCATCCACTTCTAGGAATGGAGCAGAACCAATTGGATAGGTTTCATAATTTTCTATCAAAAGCTTATTGCTTTGTTCAGTCACAGGAAGGCATCAAATAAATTCAAAATATTTGTGAACTTTCTTTTCACAGTATTGCTATTGTAGGAGAAAATTAGTTGTTAAAATGCATTATTTCTTTCTTTAATGGTATCACCAAGACCCATTGCATCTAAATGTATTTCAAACCATTCATATGACAAAAATAATAATGTAAGATAGAATTATAAATGAAGAAAGGATTAGGAAGAGTCTGAATTAAGACATGCAAAACATTATCCTTGGGGAGAAAAAAGCTTCCATAAGCCCTCAGTTGGTTGGAGCATGGTGTTGATAACGTGTTATAAAATAAAGCTAATAATAGAGAGAAAGCGTAAAAGAAGAATAGAGAATGAGAGAATGAGGAGAAACTTTTCTATGTGTTTTATTATTGATAGGAAGAGTCCTGTTTATAGATACAACATGTAACTCATAAAGGATACAAATCAAATAATTAATACCAAATATTTACATAGAGTAATGAATGATATGAGTATCAGTCATATCAATCATATGAGTTACTGTATGAAATCAATGGACAACCATTAATTCATAAGAGACTTAATCGTCATTCAACAATAAAATGCATGTCTATTAAAATTTTCCTTGCCATTGTATAATCAATTCTTTTAGAATCAATCATAATAAGTTGCTAATTGTAACCAGAAAAAAAAGAGTTGCATGTTACACTAATATTCTTAATAATTAGCTTAGTGAAATGTATTTTTTTCTATTCTAAATATTCTTAATTAATCCCCTTCTCATATTTTATAACATTACTCTAAAGGCCTTCATCGATTTTTAGAGAAATCATTGACAGAAGAATGCCAAGATAATTTGGACGTCAAATGTTTGATCTATTCACCATTACAACAGCCACTAACAAATTTTTTGATCACAATAAGATTGGCCAAGGCGGTTTTGGACCTGTATACAAGGTAATAGTTCTGATCCTAGTAACTAAATAATGAACATCAACTCACCATAATTGTTATATATACAGGGATTATTAGCATATAGGCAAGAGATTGTTGTAAAGACTCTATCAAGGAGCTCATGGCAAGGAATGACAGAGTTCATAAATGAAGTCAAATTGATTGCAAAGCTTCAGCATCAAAATCTTGTTAAACTTCTTGGTTGTTGCATTGAAGGACAAGAAAAAATGCTAGTTTATGAATACATGGCAAATGGCAGCCTAGACTCCTTTATATTTGGTATGTGTAATCAACAAAGCATAGATTTGGTTCTCAATGATATAAGCACATTATTGACATTGAAGATTCCATGTTTAATAACTTTTTTGCTTGAATAAAACAGATGATAGAAAAAGTAATTTGCAGTGGCCTCAACGCTTCCAAATAATCAGTGGAGTTGCAAGAGGGCTTATGTATCTTCATCAAGATTCGCGCTTGAGGATTATCCATAGAGATCTCAAAGCAAGTAATGTTCTTCTTGATGAAAATTTATGCCCAAAAATCTCAGATTTTGGATTGGCCAGAATATTTGGACCCGACTAGATTGAAGGAAACACAAGTAGAGTAGTTGGAACCTAGTGAGTTTTCCCTTAACCAACTATCTTTTTACTTTTTGCAAATGTTTTTGAAAGTGTCTCATGCAATTTATGTTTTGCAGTGGGTACATGGCACCAGAGTATGCAGTTGATGGGTTGTTCTCTGAAATCTGATGTTTTCAGCTTTGGCATTTTAGTGTTGGAGATTATATGTGGCAAGAAAAATAGAAGACTTTATAACACCAATAGGAATCTTAAACTCGTTGGTCATGTAAGAGCTTCATTTGTTTTCAATTTGTGTATGTCTAATCAAAATGTAAACGCAACTATTTTTATTAATATTATTTTTATGTTACAGGCACGAAGAATATGGAAAGAGGGTAGAGCACTAGAGTTAGTTGATTCAAAGATAAAAGAGTTATGCATTGAATCAGAGGTATCGCGTTGCCTCCATATTAGTCTTTTGTGTGTTCAACAAAACCCAGAAGATAGGCCCACAATGGCTTCGGTAATTCTAATGTTCGAGAGTCATATGGAACATTTATTACGAAATATGTTTTAGATGAAGAACATTTATACTCATATCAGAAAGACACAAGCACAACCAACTATGTAACCATGTCCATGTTGGAAGCTCGATGACTTATAAAAGGTTAATTTGATATGCACTAAATATAGATATGTATATAGATATTTGTAAGAATTTATATATTAAGTTATCTGAACGAGTTAATATCATTCTAATATTTTCTTTTTTTAACTACGATAACGATAGTAAATTGAATTGCAGTGGGTATCCATACAATAAACATATGTAAAAAGCTTTACCAAAAAGCTATTAATAGATTTTTCTAATATTTTTCAAAGACTTGATCAGAAATTAAACTTTTTATTTACAATTTAAAGAAATAAGAAGAGTAAAATGTGGCAATAAAGAGATTGTACAATATATTTAGACTCATTTTGAATCTTCCTAACTTTACATATGAACCACTCCATCTTAGAATGAATGTTTCTGCTATTCAAAACTTGTTTTACTATTACAAAATCTTCATATTACATCTCCTTGTAATAATTTACTTTGTTTTTACATACTTTTATTCATAGTAGAAAATTAACATGTGATACTTTTCTTTATAAAAATATGTTTGTTTGCGTTGAATGTTTTTTTTCTTCTACTTTTAAAGTATTCATAGTGCAAAAATCAATTTTTATAATAACTTTTTATATTGGTTATAATTCACCTGATATAACCTACAAAAAAAATGGATATTTGTTAAGGTTAAAATTATAAGTTTTAGTTGCATCTGCACATTTGTTTATCATTTCACAGATTTGTGTCCCGCCTTGCAACAGGCAACGACTTCTGCACCTTCTAGTACTCCTCAAGCCTATGTTGCCAACATTTTCAACAATAGGCTAACCCAACAACACTAGCAGAACCATGATTTGTTCACTAACATATACAATCTAGGTTGGAGAATCATCCCAATTTGAGATGGGGCAACCAACAATAGCAGTAAAACCAATAGGTTCAAAATGTGTAGCCACCTCCTCACCAACAATAAAGAGCTACACTTGCACAAGTTGCCCCAGTTCCACCTGGTCCTGCTGCCACTACAGCTTCTGCTGCACCTTTATCTTCTACTTCATTAGAGGTGTTAGTGAGGATGATGACCCTTCAAAATATGAAATTCCAGCAGGAGACTAGAGCTTCAAATCAAAATCAAATGGGGCATATGGCCACTCAACTAAACCAAGCACAAGTTCAGAATTCTGATAAGTTGCCATCACAAACAATGGAGAATCCGAGAAATGTGAGTTCTATCATATTGAGATCTAGGAAGAAGATTGAAGTTCCCACTCTTCAGCCTACACCTCAAATGGAAGTTGATCCTACCACACTTCAAAGAAAGCATGATGCTCATACAACTGGTCCTTCCACATCTAGTGTGCCTTCTACACCTTCCACCTCTACTATTCCACCTCCCACCCCCTTCCTTTCCCTCCAAAAGCCATTCCAAGCAATAAGATGGAAGAGGTTGACAGAGAGATTCTAGAAACTTTTAGGAAGGTGGAGGTGAGCATACCTTTATTGGATGCCATTAAATAGATTCCCATATATGCCAAATTCTTGAAGGATCTGTGCACACACATAAGAGGAGGCTAAAGGGAAACGAGAAAATCAGCATGGAAAGGAATGTGTCAACGCTGATATGTAAATATGTTCCTTAGATTCCTGAGGAGTGCAAAGACCCAAGTACATTTTTGGGTACCTTGAATCATTTGTAACAATAAATTTGAAAATGCAATCCTTGATCTTAGTGCTTCAATTAATGTTATGCCTTTGTCTATTTTCAAATTTCTTTCTCTTGGACCCTACAACCTACGAGTGTGGTGATTCAGTTGGCAAATAGAAGTGTTTCCTACCCTACAAGTTTTGTTGATGATGTTTTGGTTCATGTTGGTGAATTAATTTTCCCTGCTGATTTTTATATTCTCGATATGGAAGAGGGATTTTCACATGTTTTTGCACCAACCATTTTAGGCAGACCATTTTTAAAAATTGCATGAACCAAGATTGATGTCCATATTTCTTCTTTTTAATGATGCATTTTAATTCAGGTTTGATTGTTGATTCGAATTCCATGAGCAACTAATTTTCGTATGCATTGATTCCTTGCAAAGAATGAAATGAAACCTTGAGATTAGTGTTTTGTTCAGTTGGTTTTTTTTATTTCTTTGTCTTGAATTTGCATTTGTGTTTTAATTGCATAATCAAATTTGTTTATGCTTAATTTTTAGAATGGGTAATTCACTTTCGTTGATTGTGTTCATGCTTAATGAGTTGTGACAAATTCATAAACGTGTGCACTCTTTAATTTCATATTGAAGTTGTGGTTAACCTTCGCTTAGTTGGTTAATAGCGAGTTTCATGAGGAATAACAGAACCAACTTAGTTTGTAATCTAGGATGGTTGAAGTTTCATTTGAAGCAAGCAATCAATGTCGTTTTTGCTATTATTTATTCAAATTTGCAATTACATTTTATTCTTGTGTTGAGTTTCCAAAACTCTACCAACCCCCCCCCCCTTTTCCGTGTTGAATTGCATCTGGAAAGCTTTGAATGAAAGGTTTGGTAACTGAGAGACGACCTTGGTTTAACTACTAAGTATTACATTTAACTGTTTTATTTGGTCGGGTACGACCTCGATCACTTGGTGCATTCATTCCATGTTAGATATAGTAAATATTACATTCTTACTTTGTGTATTTCTAGTTTCATAGGGCATAGTGGTGGGACTATGGGCAGTCTAGAGTGGAAAAAGGAAGAAAAACTCCCATTCAAAATTGGAGTAAGTTAAGATCATGCATGAGAAGAACATTCATTCCCTATTCCTTTGATATAGATCATGAGATAAAGAAAAAGAAAATTGAGATAGCAAGAAGGAAGGAGGAGAAAATCACAATACTCCTCAAAGAGAGGAGGGAGTAAGTGGAAAAAGAAAAAAGAAAAAAGAAGAATCCAAAGAAGAGAATAGAAAGAAAGAGAGAAATTTGAGAAAGAAATGAGAAATAAGAGGAACGAGAGATAGAGGAGAAGCTAAGAAAAGAGAAGGGAAAAGAGAGAAAAGAATATGAAGAAAAAGATAGAGTAAGACAAGAGGAAAAGTTAAAAAGAAAAGAGGAAGAGATTGAGAGAAAAGAAGGAAAGAAAGTTATGTTTAGGAAAGTAGAGATACAATATCCTACAATTCCTTGCATAGATATGGATATTGAACTTCTCAAGGTAGGGATCTCATCTTTAAATTCTCCTTCATTTTTCATCAAATCTTTTGTCTTAATTCTTTGTAAAACTATTTTTCCACCTTCACCAATTATTTTAAACTCCTCAAAAAAATTTCCTAAACAAACCTTTGACTTAGAGTTATCTTTTAGGTCTCAATTAAGTCAAAGTGAAAATTAGTATTTTTGTGAAGTGGGCCGTGTATAAGATTATTCAAAAATCAATAGCTCATCTAAACTTGTTTCAATTAAATATATTTTGCATGGTCCCCAAAATTTTAATAAAAATTTATTTGATGATTTTTGTAGATGTATTTTTTATCCTGGTGGAATTAAGCTTCCAATGTTGTGGGCCTTAAAGAACCCTCTTGATCTCAGGACATATCCTCTTCAAGAGGGAGGGGATGATGGGAATCATCCTAAAGGGCTTTCTGCATGGTGTAAGACCCTTGGAAATTAATTAATTAAATAAGTAATTAATTAATAAATGTGGGAGAAAAGGGGACTTAATGACATTAAATGTTAATTGGTATGACATGGAAAAGTAGTAGCTTAAGTGGTTGAGAGTACTTTGGCTGTGTTAAAGGACTTGGGTTCAAGTCCTATGTATGCTTTTTATGTGTTATTTGATTTAATTGTATTTTGATAATATAATTATGACTGGTGAGTAATATTATAATCATAGGATTATAATGGTTATCACTAAACATGAATTAACATAGTGGTTGTGCTTTGGCATTATGAGTGGAGGGTCATAGGTTCAAACCTTACCGGAATTAACCTTTATTTTTGCCAAATTTAGCTTGGAATGAATGTGAAAAGGTAGAGAGAACTCTAGCTGGGGCAGCCAAGAGGGGCTGAAAAACACCTTGTAATTACCATTGAATAGGGCATTAAACCCACAATAAAGCCCAATTTCGTTTCAACTCTTTAACCCAACATTAAGGCACCTATAAAAGGCAAATTCTAGGTGGATAGAAGGGTTGGCTGATTGGGAGGGGGTCTGAAGCAAAACAGTGGTGTACAAAGGAACATCCTTCTTTTTCCCAATTTGAACCAAGAAGTCCAGGTTAAGGGTGTTGAATTTATGTGTATTCCAATATTGCTTGTGTTTCTACGTTTTTTTCCTCAATTGGATTCTATGTGGTGTGATATTTGGTATGGTATGCACTGCAATTGAGAATTGGTGGATGGAATGTTGGGTACAAAGCCTTTTTGGGGTTTTATAAGAATTGGGTGAGGGTTTTGGTACTGTTGTTGTTGTTTTTGGCCAAACTTGAAGTTTTGGGGATTCAAACAGGTTTAAAACTTGTCCTTGTAATTAGATTGATGAAATAGAATGCATGAGAATGATTGCATTGTAAATTGGCAAACATTTGGTGTTTTTGGTGCATGAACAGTGGCGAAACTCTGCAAGTTCCGCCCAAGTGAGTCCCTCTCGCCTAGGCGAGAGTTGTAGAATTTCATTCAGGGTTTTGGTTCAAGCTTCTCGCTTAGGCGATGAAGTTTGGATTTGAGCGACACTGTGCTAAGCGAGGTCGCGATGAAACCTGTACAATTTGAGCATGACTTCTCGTCCAATGTATTATTTTATTTTTAATTATTCGTCTATATTTATTTAAAAGTAATATTCCTTAGGGATGTTACACATGGGCCAATGACCTGGCCCAATTTTTTTTTCTATGTTTTTTTTAATTACTTGTATAGGTTTAATGTTTAAGTGGTGTAAGTATCATTTTCATTTTGGGATTGTATTCCACCCATGCTTTTTATTGTTTTTGTTTAGGCCAATGAGCTTTCCATCCGCCCACATACGTTAGTGAGATAATCACGTATGATACTACAATGATAACAACAAAAAAGAAAAAATTACTTTCCAATTTGTGAAAATCACATATCAAACCACCAACACTACCACACAAAATAAGAATTTATTCACAACCATGTGCACAACCAGAGAGATATCAATATAAGCTTGGAACTACCATTCAGAAACCCAAGAATAACCAAGGTTAGCTCTTCTTACCTTGAGTCCTTGATCAAAAGTTCTTATTCCACATAAATTTGTTTCTCTACCAAGATATCCTATCTTCCTTCCTTGCTCCTATCCCACCATCTAAGAACCTCTGACCACTATTTCACTCAACCCACGTGCCTTCCTCTCAATCACAATGTGTCTTTAAAAATTCAGTAGTTGTCTCTTATTCTCCCTCTAAATTCATGTTAGTCTCCTCTTCCCCTAAGGTTTCCACTCTTAAAAAAAAGTATGACCTAGCCCATCTACTATTTTCTGCATCCCATTAATTTTTAATAAATTAAATAAATAAATTAAACTATTATTTCAAAAAATATTCTGCTTTAAGTCTATTAATTTTGCCCATAACTCTAGTGCATGCATCTAGGTTGAATGAATCTTGCTTTAAGTATATTAATTTTGCCCATAACTCTAGTGCATGCATCTAAGTTGAATGAATCTACCCTCCTTCCTTCACATCTTTGAGCATACCAACAAGTTAACACATATTTCTTGTCAACCACAATCTCAAACAAGCATTACAATACCAATCCACACATAAGCATATTTTTAAATTAACTATTTAAAATAAAATCCATAAAATGCACAAGATAGGAATTCAACACATGACCCTCAACCTTATCCTAAGGCTTTTAACCAATTGCATTATATTCCACTTACATTTTACTTTATAAAATATTTCCTTTTTTTTGTTTTTTAAACCAATTCCATGTTCTACCATTAAGCTTGCAAAGATTCTAACTATTTTCCTCTTGAGTGTTACAGAATCTAGGGTTGAGGAGAAAGCCTTGCACAACACTGTGTCGTTGGTTCAATATAGGCTAATTTGATTCGTCTACACGAACATGTAGTCATCAGGATCTACAGTGCCATAATAGTTCACTGTCGGCGACTTCCATTGCTTGGGAAGCGGGGTTTCCGTAATTCCATCAATGGAGGGATGGTGATGGCTGTTATTGGTGGCAAAGGAGTTATAGGTCACTCCTTTGGTTCTCTTGGTTGAGTTGTATTGACTCTCTTCTTTAGTCTCGCGGACTGTGGCTTTAGGTCCTGCGTGCCGTACTAGTCAACTCCCTTTCCCTTGACGGTCTCAACCTTTTTCTTCAACCTAGCATTCTCCTCTCTCAAGGTATTTTTCTCTTCAACATTCCTTTTACTATAGTCAAGTATGGCTTTCACTGCTCTTTCTTCACAGAATATTTATCAGCCCCACGGTGGACGCCATTTGTTCTTACAAGGACAATATATATATATATATATATATATATATATATATATATATATATATATATATATATATATATATATTCTGCAAAGTCTCCAAAATGATCTTTAAGGGGTATCTCGTCTTATGCTTTGAATGTGAAATGGGCATGTTCCTGCAAAAGACGCTCTTATGTTAAATTCAGTTTTCATATATTGGATTCAAATGTCAAAATAGTAACGTAATGATATGTTTCTTAAAGCATGCCTTTTATAGTAGGGTTCATGGGCCTTACCTAGTTGTGCTTTGATTTAGTTATCTTAATTACCTGGTAATCATGATAGATTGCATAATGGGGTGATCTTAATTAAGGTAATTAGACTAACTTGATTATCTGGCAAGTTTGAGTACATGTCGTCCTACTAGGCCAACATGTATTTGGCCAAATCGTGTACAAGATGATCCTTGTTAATGAGTGGCCTCCAATGGCCTTCTTAGGTTTGTGTACCATCCCTGGGACATGGACGAGTAATCCAACAAACTCCTTAAATCGCTCCTTAGGTCGTTTGGGACAAGGACGAGTAGTCTACTAGCTTCCTAGTGTTGCTCCTTAAGGCAGTTTGGGACGGGAACGAGTAGTACACTAGCCTCCCAAGGTTGCTCTATAGGACTGTGTATCCTAGAGAACGAGTACGGGTGGTCCAGATAGAAATCTAGTGTCTAGTTTCAACGTACAAAAAATTTCAATAAGATTTTTATTTTTGAATGAGTAAGGCGGAAAATCCTTCCAACGTTTATCTCATTGTTATTATTTTCAAACTTCTCCTCTCTATCCCCACTGTTTTTCCACTCTTTGACTTTGGTATGTACTCTTAGGGCACATTCTATAGTCTCTGCTATTATGAGAGAGTATCGGTGCTAATGGCTTAGAGAGCATTTCATAAGTTTTGTTACTACTATAGAGAAGGCATTACATATTATCAGAGTGAATAGTTCATAATCACAATAAATTCACTCTACAAAATGAATCCCAAAAATTTACTCCATAGTTACTAAATTGTTCATCTTATCATATTTATATGAAGAAATTCATTTTAATTTTAAAAAGTAATAAATGATAAATAAACATCAGAAAGTAACCCGTCAAATTATATTTGTAACAAATGAGTATGTCATGACCATAACAAACTAATCACAAATATGCTTCACTTTGCATCTATGATTCGAAAAGGAAAACAGAAACATTGCAATCATAAAGGAATATATATATATATATATATATATATATATATATATATATATATATATATGATTATGTATATATATTATATAATATTATATAGGGTTAAGTATGACTCTCTAATAAAAGAATCAAAATTTGTAAATCCTGAGTGTCGCTGTGGAATGATTAAATTAAAACATAGAGAGATTTCCTGCCTTTCTCGAACGGTAAAAATTTTTATATTTAAAATTTAGAAATTGAACTTTAAAACAGGAATGTGTATTACCATTAGCTCCTTAGGGTATCATGCATGGTAGAATTCATTTTTATATTTATATATATTTTAAACTTGATAGCGATTACATAGTATCAGTCAACTGATCCAACCCAATGGAAAATTTATGTCTGAAGGTAGTTTTTCCACAACTAGTAATGTATTCATGTGATTGAGTGTTTAATTTTCTAACCCATTTTTTTACAAATAATGTATTGATTGATAGTGATGAGTGAGTAAATCGATAGTGGTGAATAGATGTAAACACTTTGATATTCAAGTCGGCTGATGTAAAGAAGGCAATCCAATAATATGTTGATTTTCTAAGATACCTTACCTAAAAAAGTAAGATCTTTATATACCTCATTATTTTGGGCTCTTATCTAGTTATGTTGACTCTCTATATGACTCTCTATATTAGGCATGTCATACTACCTTAGGAGGTTTACATCCTTCAATAAACCTCAATGAATGTCATATCGCATAACAAAAGATATTGTATTTAAAGGAATATTTAGCAGAGGTTAATATAACCTTAATAAAAAATTTAAGTAACGGAGATTCTTAAAGCTGTTAAGTACCAAATTGTTTTTTTTTTTAAACCTCAGAAAAATAACATAGTTTTATACCATATTCCAGTAAATATATTTTAGGCTTAAATAGTACTTTAGTCCTAGTTTTTGTTCGATTTTTTCAATGTAATTCAATTGTTGATTTTTTTTTTTCAATTTGATCCTAATATTGGTAAACTTTTTTCAATTTGGTCCTTTTCGCTAACACCGTTAAAATAGTTAACGGATGTGAACGGTAACCGCCACGTGTCATTTTGTGATTTTTTTTTATTTTTTTTAGTTTTTTTGTAATTTTTTGTAATTTTTTTTATTTTAAAAAAAATGTACATATGTCAAGCCCATATCATGCCACGTGTCATTTTTGTGATTTTTTAATTTTTTTAATTTTTTTTTAATTTAAAAAAAATCCACTTGTAAAGCTAATATCATGCCACGTGTCAGAGTCAGTTTTTTATATTCAATTTGATCCCATTATTCGTTAATTATTTCAATTTGGTCCTAATTTTTTTTTAAAATTTAACATTTTTGTTCCTCTCCAAATTGAGACAAAATTTAATTTGTATATATTAAAATGCATAGTTTTGTTAAATATTTTTAATTTAGAATTAGAGTTAGTTTAAAATTAAAACGAAAAAAAGCAAGAACACCATTAATTTAAAATTTTAAAAGGTTAAAAATATTTAATTTTAAACCAACTCTAATTTTAAATTAAAATTATTTAATAAAAATATGTATTTTAATAAGAATATCCATATAACATTTATATACAAATTATATTTTGTCTTTGGAAAGGAACAAAAATACTAAATTAAAAAAAATTAGGACCAAATTGAAAACAAATAACGAATATTATGACCAAATTGAATATAAAAATCTAATTCTGACACGTGGCATGATATTAGCTTGACACGTGGAAAAATAGGTATATTTTTTTAAAAATAATTATACTGAAATTAGACAAATAGAAAAAATAAACAAAAAAATATTAAAAAAAAAGCAAACTTGGCGGTGGTGGTGGCGGCCGACGAAGGTGGTGGTTGTTGGGTGCTGCTACAGTGATGTGCTGCGCAATAATGCAGCGTTGAAAAAATGAATTATTGCTGCTGAATTGATTTTGAATAAAAAAGAGAATTGACTGTGGGGAGGACATAATTTACTGCTGTTGTTGGCTAAATGGCTGAAGGGAGTTAGGGTAAAAAAATTAAGAATGAAGAAAAAATGTATGCGAGATTTGTTTAAATAATAATTGAGTGGGTGTGGGCCAGGCCCAACTATTTAAAATAGTCCAACTCATGCGTTTAGGGTTTCTTTCACGTGTTTCCTGTCTTCCTTACATGCACCGTTGCTGCAACTCCTTTCTCTCTTTGATGCTGCAAGTCTGACCGTTCTTCTCTTCTCTTTCACTCATTTTTTTTCAGTTCGATATTTTTGCCTCCACCGTTTCGCCACCGCAACCTGCCATGTACGAAGCGGCCACCATGGCAGTCCGATATTTTTGCCTCCGCCTTATTGTGGCGGCAGGCTCGGAAACCGATACCGATTACCACCATGGCAGCGCCATGGCCGATATTCAATAACACTGCTTCTTTGTGGTTTTAGAAATAGGGTTATGGTTGTAATACTACAAAACTACTTGACCTTAGTTATATGTAATTGTTAGGGCCATCTTTTGTGAAATTGTGTCTTGTGTCAAACTCAACCGCTATACCAACCAATAAAGTTCCATTGGAAGTAGCATTTACATACAAAACCATTCTCCATCACTATTTTCTAAGATCTTATCTCATGTTAAGATAAAGGCTAAGGCTTCACCACCAGGGGTAGTTTTGGGAGTAATTTTGAGTAAAAAAGTTGTGTTGCAAGAAGCTATTTGGTTTCCTTTATCAAAAGTGTAGACAATAGAAAGAAATATTGTTATTTAGCTTTAAATCGACCAACAACAAGAATATCCAGTAGGGTCACTGTAACTAGAAGCCCATTTTATAGAAATTTGTAACTGATATTTTATTTGTAAACTTGAGGAAAATCTATGAACCTCTCTCATTTATGAAACTTCTTTTTATAAAACTAAAATTATTGTACTATGAGAGGGAATGAGTTCAAACTCTAAACATTTAAGGTAGTTGTAAATGTGGGAATTTGGTTAAGATGTAATGATAATTATAGCTAAGAGACTTAAAAAGAACATGATACTGACATAGAAATAATTAAAAAGATGGTGTTTGAAGACTAATGTAAGTACGTGGTTATTACTCTGAAATTGATAAATATTAAAGATAAAAAAAAGTTATTAGTATATGTATGTGTGTACCTCATTTATATATGGTGATGGGATTTACAATAATAGTTATGATGAGCCATGAAAAGGGAACATGAGGTGTGTGGGGTTGGGTTTGGGGAAGATTGGTCTGGCATAGGTTATGGGTGTAGAAAGGGGAGATGTCAAAGAGTGGGGACATTAAAGATGAAGGGTCGAGGATGACTTTGGTAAGGGTAATGATAATGAAAAGTGTTGTTGCATATTGATATTTGACTAACCAAGTGAGTCTTCGCACAAACAACCTTGGCGCAAAGATTTTATAAAACAAAGTACATGAGATCACATGTGGTTCATGAATGAAGATCCAATTGATGATCATGTTTCTATAATGTTAAATCTGAAAATGAAGTGTAGAATATGATATTTACATCTTGTACCATATTCGTAGGCTATATGACATATGTTAGATGTCTTGTTAGTCTTAGCATATCCTTTTTAATATGTTAAAATGAGTTTTAATAGGTTAAAAGGCTTGTTGTATATAGTTTCTGGTATGAATGTATTCAATTAGTTGAATTATTTTTCAATCAACTGATTTCATTTAAGTTGAGTGAAATCAACAAATTGTATGGACAAATCAACTTGTTGAATTCACTTAAGACCAAACTATAAAAGCTGTCTTTCAAAGAGTTGAGGAAGGATTTTGAGTTTTTGAGTGCGAAAAAAGCCATTCATCAAGGCAAACCTCTCTTTCTCTTTAATCACACAATTGAAAGTGTTAGATTAAAGATCTTGGTTGATCTTGGAGGTATTTTGGCTTGGTTGGAGCTTGAAGAACTCGAGTTTGGTTAGCTAGGGAGAGTGATTTTGTAGTTCTTGTGGCTCTTCTTGTGTTCCTAGTGCGATTCTAGGTCTGTAAGTGTGTTTTTTATAGTAGTGTGGTTAAGATTTTTGTGTGAATAAAAGATCTTGGTGTTTCTATTGTTCAAAAGTGTAATCTTGGTTTGTGATTTGTAAAACTTTTGATAATCACTAGTGCAGTAAGGGCTTTTTGCCCTTGTTATTTTCGTCATTTTGCCTCGGTTTTAGACCCGAGGTATATTGGGACGAGACCAAAAGTTTGGTCTCGAATGCAAAGGAACCGGAGCCATAGAGAGACTTTTTTGTTTTGGGTATATGAGAACCGAAGCCATCTTCACGCATCCAACCATGGCAGATTCACGCACCAGCCACCATTTGCGCATCCAACCTTGCGGACACCACCATCTCTACCACTGCGAAAGCTCTAGACCTGCAACCAAAACGAACCACGCAGCAGCAACCACACCACGCCTCTGCGATGGAACCACCACAACAGATCCATTCACACATCCAACCATGGCAGATTCACGCACCAACCACCATTCGCGCATCCAACCTTGCGGACACCACCATCTCTGCCACTACGAAAGCTCCAGATCTGCAACCAACACGAACCACGCAGCAGCAACCACACTAGACCTCCATGACGCAACCACCACAACAGATCCATTCATCACCGCACTTGGAGCAGATCTGCCCCAGTTTATCTCGCGCGGCAGCTTCACGGCAGCAGCACCTCCATTGGCTAACAAAGGCAGCGAACCACCATTGTTGAAGCTTCACCGCCAGCCTCCACCCGTGAGCCAGAAATAGATCTGCAGCAACGAAACAGATCTGCACCACGCTCACGGAGAGGAGAAAAATTTGGGTTGGCGTAGAGAAGATGAACAGGTGCAGGGTTCACGAATTTGGAACCCTAAATAAGGTCTATGGCCTCGGTTCCACTAATGACCGAGGCATAAAGTCGTATAGGCCTCGATCATATTCCAACCGAGGCCAAAGCCTCTGCTGTCAGTGGCAATTTTGAAATTTTGGGGAACACTGACGAGTTATAGGCCTCGGTTGAGTGATAATTGAAGCATAAAATATCTTATAGGCTTCGGTTGGATATGGACCCGAGGCAAAAAGGTTCAAAAAATTTCAAAAATGCCACCGCGTCCTTATAGTCTCCGGTTCCGTAGTAACCGAAGCCTATAAGACGACTTCAAAATGTGATTCTGCACTAGTGAATAGTGGAAACCAGACTCAGGTTGCCCTACTAAATAGGATGTACCTTTGTGATTGAGTGAACCAGCATAAAAATTATTGTCCAATTCTCTTCCCTCATCTTGCCCACTTTAAAATCTTAAGAAAATCAAGCAAATCAATCTTTATTGTCTTGGCATGTGTTTTTATGTAATCTAATAGTATAATCTTGTTGGAAATAATGTTTTGAACCAATCTTGTGTGAGAAAACATGTTGTTTGAGTGAGATTTGTGAATTTTGCATTCTGCAAAATTTCTCGGTGTTTTAACTGGTTGTTTTGTAATTTTAATTTGTTGATTCATAGTGTATAAACAAATTAATCTATTATTTTTATTTAATACCGATTGAAAGTCTATAGTCTTGTAAGTTTCACATTCTAATTTTCTGGTCTAAATGATTCAAAGAAAAGGGGATTTAAGCTTTTGAAAAAAATTTCTATGGCTAATTTAACCTTGCCCTTGTTGGGTTAATTATAATAATGAGGTGTATGTGACATAAAGATATATTTGTCAAAATATTTTTAGATATTCATAACAACTATAAAGATAAATTATATTTATGATTATTTTAATGATATTTGAGAGATTTTAGAAACAGAAAAGTTCAATTCAAGTCCTATATAAAGATACCAAGGGGAGGTAGAAAAAAAAAAGGCTTGGAACATCGTAGTCTAGGAACCTTTTAGGGGGCCTAATTTCATTCTTTGTCTCTGCATTCTCTTCTTTTATTTTTATTTTATATTCATTCCATGAAGTGTTAAGCTTTGAGTGTTGGTTCTAGTGTAATTTTATTATGGATTCTAAGGTTAAACTGAAATAATTTCTTTGTTCTTTTTAGTATTGTTGTGATTTTCATTCACTTACGTGCTAGTTAATTAGCGAGCTGTTTAAATCTATATGCATGTTAATCGTATGATTCCAAGGGTTTTTAGATTTAATTGAGACTTTATTTTTATTTTATTTATAAACTTTAATGTGATTAAATGAGTTTTTACCAATAATTGAGACTTTATTTTGGTTAAATGTAATTACTCTAACTAAAAATCGACAAAAATTAAAAGTGAGAATGCTAACAAATTAATTGAGATTTTACATTGATTAATTTGCAAATATACAACAAAAAATTATTGAGCAATAATCTTTAGATAACCAATGATAAATCTATTTTAAAAAAGAAGTGGAATGAATTTATTTTCTTTAAAATTATTTTTATATCGTTTTGTCTTTTCCCAATACTATTTTATTTAACTAACCCTTTTTGTATACTTTTTATAAGAACTAATTTGTCAATAATCAATTTCGTGTTTGTTGGGAGACGACTTAAGAGTTGACTTTACCCTTTCTATTTTTTTGGCTACTATCTTAGCAATACTGACATTGCTATAGTTTAGTAGTATTAATTTGGTCATGTCAACGATAGTGTTATCATGCACTCACCGACTTTAGGGAAGCGGTTTCGTTTGAGTGAGCAAGAAAGCACGGAAGCGTGAAACCTAGTTATCTCTTCTCTGCATATCATGTGCCCTTTCATTTCTCTTCATTTATTGTGCATTCAATTCTCCACCATCAACCAATCCAATATAATTGTAAATGAAAAAAGAAATTACACTTTAACTGTCACGTAACTGAGTCAAAAGTGTGTAAGAAAAATTAGGTCATTGTATCATTACCATTTTCGCAAATTTGATGGCTATTGTCTTTGCATCATACACCTTTTTTGTGTGGACTATGGTTTTTTATATGGCAAACACCGATGAAGCTAAGCCGTCTTGCTAACTTACCATTCTCGAATTCTTCATCGATGAACCCTCTGAAGTTCTTCAGGAAATCTATTTGAAAATTCTACAAACATGCACATCGCCAATCCTTTTCAAATTATCATAACCAAAACTACGATCAATGTAAGACTTTTTGATGTCCAATGTGTTGTCCTGGTCTCTTCATGGTGAGTTAAGGGAATTGAGTGCAGAAGAAACCTCAACTAAGTTAATTAAAACAAGGGAGAAAGAGATACTTATGTTATGGCGACAATGCATTGAGAGAGACTATAAGGACTACGAGGCCTATTTCCCTTAATTCGTCCATAAGCCCAAATGAAAATTTTGTTTCCTTGCCTACCTCACAGGAAGGGTACGAGGGGGCACAAAAAGAATCTAACACAAACCACATTATCTTAAGGATTATGTGGTCACTGGTTCCACTACCCGTAAAATGGGGAAGGAATGAATGATAATATTTTGTGTATTTCTTTTATTATTAATTGCTTATGCTTACTACAAGGTGGTTGACAAAGTGCATATATAGCACAATGATGTAATACAAGAAAGGGGAACAAAATAGAAAAAGTATTTCCTTCCTTTCTGAAAAATTCTTCTCTCTTTCTGTTATTCTGCTTTTGTCTTTTGCAACACCTTTCATTTGGTGCTTTCATTGACCCTACTCTGTGGCCGGATCTTCTATTTATTATGAACACACCAAATTACACACTAAACTTGAACAATTAGTCCTCTCTTATGCCAACCTTTCTAATACACTCCATGACCTTGCCAACTACACCTCCATCCTTGAGACAACTTTTCCATCTCGACCTTTAAAATTTGACCTCTGATGAAGGATTATCTTGTTCCTTTTTAAGATTATTGAATATGGTGTGAGGTGATTAAGAAAGCTAAGTGAAATCTCTAGTGGACATTAAGATAGCAAGCTATCTAGATGTGAAGGTTCCTTTCACAAAGCTCAAGAGAAGAAGATGATGGATTGATTCAAAACAAAAAGGAAATGGAAAGCACATAAATCATAGAAAACCAAGAACAATTAAAGGAAGAAGAAAACATAAAATGGAAAGGAAAGAAATGGTAAAAATGTGAGAAGCACGCCACTACAAGGCTAGGCTAGAAGCCATGGCAACCTTGAAGATGAGTGGATGTGTGCCACCACTTGCTATGCAAGATAAGGCTTAAAAGTATTCACTCCCAAGGGATGAAACTCTCACAAATGTTTGAGACACAAGAGTGTTTTTACTTCAAAATGTTCAACCTTTTTACATGTCTAGGAGCACCCCTTATATAGAAGAGTTTAGGGGCCTCTAAACAAATAAAAGATACCTAAGGATGTCTCTACAAAAACCTAACCCTAGCTTCTAGAAACTAGGTCAAATAAAGTTACAAAAATAAGAGACAAAAGAGCTAACTATGGTGTGTGCAAGGCTAATTTCGTTCTAGCACAAAAGGTGACAAAGAATGTGTCTCATATGTCTCCAAAAAGTGGCCAAAGTGTGCTAAAAATAAAGGACACCAAAGGTACACAGGTACACTTGTTTTATGCATTTTACTTTATGCTTTATGCCTTTGCTTTACTCTCTCATCCACATCATTTATGCTCCCCAATCATCATGTGCCACCTAGCATTGCTTTCTTACTCCTAATTGACCTACAAAGCAAATAAACATAGATTAGCATGTTGGCTTAAGTCAAGTCAACTATAGTCAACAAGTTAAACCTAGTCAAAGGTCAACAAGTCAACTAAAGTTGATTCAACTAAGTCAACTTAGGGAATAAAAAATAACAAACACAAATGAAAGGGATGAAGGATTAGTGAACTTCCTTTCTAAACATGCTTTGTCTTCTTAAGCATGTGTCTCCATCCTTGGTTGGGGTCAATCCTTCATCAACCTCCCTACCTTCAATGGCTTTCATGCACTAGGTTAAATCTTTAAGGTCATCCAATTTTTTTATTATCATCAAATGCCTATTGCCCATAGAACTCTAATCTTTTCCTCTACCGTGATGGTCCGACTCTCGCTTTGTTCCAATGGATGTCCAACAACAATTTAGTCACTTCTTGGGACACTTTTCTCCGTGCTTTAGAGCTTATGTTTGCTCCATCCAATTTTGACGATCTCATAGCATCTTTCTGCAAACTAACCCAGACTCCCTTGCTTTTCACCTACCATTAATAGTGCAGCCACCCCCTTAAACCTCTCCCTCCGCTTCTCCCAACACCCTCAACCAAACTCCCAATTAAACATCTCTAAGAAGCAGAAATACAGACATGACACGAGAAGAATCTTTGTTTTAATTGTGATAAACGATATACAAGAGAGAGCCACTATAAACCTCAATTCTTACTTCTCACTAGTTTTGACTCAAAGGGTCTTGATGTGAACATATCTCCGGCGGACAGCGAAATCGTTGAAGATGCACAGCAGGAAGCAAGTCTCATTAGTCTCCATGCCTTCTCTAGTGAATGGACCAACGAACCTTTCGGGTTACAAGGTCCATCAGAGGCTATGCAATCTAGATCTTGGTTGATAGTGAGGCAACCCATAATTCCATCCAACATAGAGTGGCCTAGTTTCTTCACCCACCTACTAATACCACACCCAGTATGTGTAATGATAGGTAACAATGAATTTTTACCTTGCTCTTCCTTTCTGTCCTAATGTTAATCTCACCTTGGATATCCAACATTTTTCTGTTGATTTGTATCCATTGGACTTGTCTGGAAAAAATATGGTTTTGGGAGTTCATTGGTTTTCCATGGTTAACTCTTATATCATGGATTATAATGGTCCATACATGAGATTCTCTTGGCATGAAAAACTAGTTGAACTCAAAGGGGATCCCAGCCCAAACCTCTCTTTTATTTTCAGCCCATCAGCTAGGGTCTCGCATATTTATGATTATTTTTCCTATTATTGGACTATCCTTGTGTTCTTGCATGTTTAAATTGTTTTCGTGATGGTATGAACATTGTATGGTGTATATTCCTTGTTTGAATCTGGCATGGCATGCGTGAGAGCTGGTGAGTTCTGCAAAACTCGCCTAGGTGAGCGGGTTGGTCGCTCAAAACAGAAGTTTTCGCTTAAGTAAGGAGCTCTCGCCTGAGCGAGAACAACAACAGCTCATCTCCCTCTCTTTTTCGAGGACTTGCCTAAGCGATGGCCACTCACCTGAGCGAGAGTAGTCTCGCTTGGGCGAGACCTCGACATACACTCTGTTTGTAATCTCGCCCAAACGAGAGTTAGTAGCTTGAGCGAGGGGTTCCTCTCGCCTGAGCGAGAGCTCCTTAGCCTGAGTGAGATTGACCATGTGGATTGGATAAATGCATGTTTCTAATGATTGGTTGGTCTGTTACTTTAAAAAAGGTTATGTATGATGCCTGGTATGTATTTTATATGACACGATGGGACGAGAATTGATAGGCTTAGTATGAGCAAATGCATGAATCATTATTTTGGCTGGTTGGATTAGTATTGTCATTAGCTTAGCATGATTATTTGTATGAAGTATGATTGGATGGATGGTTGAATATGAGCATAAGGTTTGGTATGCATGATAATTCTATGTTTGGTTGGTGAGACATGATTATGGTATGGTTTTGGACGTAATTCCACGAATCTCTCAGTGAGATCTCATGGTGGTGCCTCATGGTTTAGGGTGTAATTCAGTTAATCTCTTAGTGAGATCTCATGGTTGTGCCTCATGGTTTAGGACATAATTCCATGAATCTCTTAGTGAGATCTCATGGTGGTGCCTCATGGTTTAGGACGTAATTCCATGTATCTCTTAGTGAGATCTCATGGTGGTGCCTTATGATTTAGGACGTAATTCTATGAATCTCTTGGTGAGATCTCATGGTGTGCCTCATGGTTTAGGACATAAGTCCATGAATCTCTTGGTGATATCTCATGGTGGTGCCTCATGGTTTAGGATGTAATTTCATGACTCTCTTGGTAAGGTTTTGTGGTGGTGTCTCATTATATCTATCCGAATATTTGAGTCTTAGAGTCTTGCTTTGTTGCTACCACATGCTTGGTTGATTTCTGTATTCTTGACCTTTAAATTTCATGCTCAATTGTATGTTCAAAATCTTTATACTCTAGCTTACCCTTTTTATTTGCTTGTGTGTCTCGTGTGTGGTTTTTCCCTTTTGCGAAGATCATCAAATTATTGATGTGAACAGATGTGGGAAATCCTAGGGATCATAGTGGCAATGGGGATGCTGCAACTTAGTTGGACATGGTTTAGTGTTGGGCCGTTGTCGAGCCCACATTGAAGAGTTATTATTATATTCTAATCCTGTGCTCATGGGCAAACTCTTGGTCATTTATTGAAACTCTTGTATTTGGTTCCTGGCATCATGTAGTACCTTGTTTTTCTTTTGGTATATTGGGGTGATTGTATTATCTCTTATACTTTAAGTCTCGTACCTTTAGATATTATAATATGTACGATGTTTTATTTGAATAAATTTATCTATTAAAATAAGACGTTACATTGAATATGGGTAACCTAATTTATTGTTTACTACATTTCTTGGATTTGTTTTCACTATCTCTAATGTCTAGTCTCAATATGGTAGATTTTACAAAATACGGGAAATAAAAATGTAAACACAACATCATTTTTGTTGACTACGGTAAATCCAACATCTTTATTAAATTTGAATTTTTTACATCTTTTAAAATTAAGGCTTAATTACTTGGAACATACCCAGTTTGGTTAAAAAATCTCAAAATGGTATCCACTTTTAAAGTTAGTCTCAATTTAGTACCCAAATTCGTAATGTGCATCAATGTAGTACCCTCTATTAAGTTTTCGCAAACATCGTTAAGCACCTTGCCATGTGTTTTTTAATTTTTTTAATTTAATTTTTAATTTTTAATTTTTCTAATTTTTTTTAAAAATGGCACGTGTCAAATCCTTGATATGACACGTGGCATTGTTAGTGACACGTGGCAAGGTATCACCACGTGGTAAGGTACCTGCCAAGTGTCATTGTCTTGATTTCAACTTAGTCCTCATATATGTCTATTTATTTCAATTTAGTACCCATATATGTTTATTTGTTTCAATTTAGTACCCGTTCTATTTGTTTCAATTTTATCCAAATATTTTTTTACAAAATAGAGAAATATTGTGTCTCCTTTAAGCCTAGGGATGGCAAGGCAGGCTGGGAACACACGGCCTGTCCCGTAGATCTGTTAGCTCGCGGGCCTGCGGGCTGGCCCGCATGAATTGGGCAGCTTGATTTACAGAAAAAAAAAACACACATCCTGGACATTTTAAAATAGATCTTGGACATCATAAAATCATAAAAAAATAGGTCATGGACAATTGCAATAAATAACATAACAAAACACTCTATAAAATCAAGTCTTGGAGTATCAAGTTCAATAAAAAACATCAAAACAACAACACAATAGTCCAAATTAAAAAAATAGTCCAAGAAAGATGGTGCAAATAAAAAAAACAATCCAAGAAAGATGGTGGTATTCTATTGTTCTTCAGCTCCCACGGTTATAACATTTGATGCAACAACAACAGAGGACCCTTCATTTAGCTCCACATTTTGGAAGTTGACAATTTCTTCTACGTCATATGTGCATACATATAAACAAAAACAGTAATTAATATGTATGAATGAAATCACAATAAAAGTAATATCAAGTAAGAATCAAATAATTACCCTCAACAAAACCATGCTTCCAACTAGAAATGCAAATATTGGATTCCACATTCTCGGGCAAAAGTCGACTCCTATATTTGTTAACGATCCGAGATCCAATGCTGAAAGAAGATTCAGATGCCACGGTTGTTATTGGAATGCTTAAAAGGTTTCTAGCCTTAATGGATAGTTCAGAAAATCTTAGACTATTATTTTTTCACAATTCTAGCACATCCATATGCTCCAAAAATCGAAAACCTAGATTTGGTTCCTCCAAATATGTCTCTACTTGGTTCTTTCCAAATCTATCGCCTAATTCATTATTGCACTCTTTTAATTCCTATTACAACATTGAACAAATAAGTTTGTAAAATCCTAATTAAGAATTGTATAAAAAATAACTTGAAATGAAATGAAACCATAAACTTACATAAAATAGGCTTAGATGTGGAAGAGAAGCGGATGAGGAAGAAGATTTTCCTTGTTTGCGCTTTAGAGGATTTGATGATGTTGTTGTTGGAAAACTTTTACTATATTCAGCAAAAAAGTTGTACAATTTTTCCTTGATTCTTGCCAACTTGGATTTAGAAGTGAATGGATCAATTTTTTCAAAGCAATAGGCCAATGTTTGGAGTTTCATTCTTGGGTCTAAAATTGCCCCAAAAGCAAGCACAATACTATATTCATCCCAATACTGTTGAAATTTTACCATCATCAACTCAGCCATATTCTTTATTACTTCATCCCCATCCTTAAGATTCTCCAGCAACAAACTTTAAATTCCAAACTTGTAAGAAATACAAGTTCGCAGTAGGATAACTTGTGGCAGAAATTAAGTTTGTCATGTCATAGAAAGGCAATAAAAACTTACAATTTTTTTCAACCCTGTCCCAATCTTCCTCTAATGGGCAATATTTGTAACATTAGTCAACCAATGACAAGCTTCCAAAAACACACCGATATTTTAATGCACCTTTGAGCATCAAGTATGTCGAGTTCCATCGTGTAGGGACATCAAGAGACAACCCATGTGAATATTCAATATCATCAAATTTGTCAATACATTGTTTAAATTTGATCATTCTAGTCTCTGAACCCCTAACATATTTGATGCTATTTCTAATTAGATCCAAAGAATTTCCTAGCACCTTTAAACCTTCTTGCACAATCAAATTTCCCCACATATCAAGCCATTATGTAGATTAAGTTGAGTTCTTAAGGAATTTTGAAGCACATCATTAGCAGAAGCACTATCCAAAGTGATAGAAAATACTTTTTTCTCTAATCCCCAATCTTACAAAAGTTCATAAACTTTCTTAGACAACTCAAAACCTGTGTGGGGAGGGGGCATGTGACAAAAGTTTAGAAGCTTGCTATTTAATTTCCAAATCAAGTCCATAAAATGGGCAGTCAAAGCTATAAATCCCTCAGTATTAATTGATGTCCACAAATCAGAAGTCAAGCAAATCCTACTAGGAATAGAAACAAGCAGATTCTTAAGCACTGACTTTTCTTTGTCATACATTCTCCCAATATCTGCCTTAATAGTGTTTCTAGTAACCATAATTGCATAAGGACACAAGTAGCTAATCCAATTCCTAAGTTCAGGATACTCAACAAAACTATAAGGCAAATTGTGCCTAACAATTAGATCACACAACAATTGACGATGTACTGATTGATCTATTTTCTTTCCCTTCAATTTTCCTTGTATATTTAACATCATTTGACCAATATCTTCACTTTTTATTTTATCACATTTCATAACATGACGATTCAAATGTGAAGTTCCATATTTTCTTCCACCACACATAAATATCTTGTTGCAACTATTACACTTTGCTCTTTCTTTTTCATCCTTATCCACCTCAAGCTTAGTAAAATATCTCCAACAATCAGATGTGTTAGCTTCAATTTTCCTTTTATCATTCTCAACAGTTTCAGATTGTTTTTCAGTAACATCATCATCCTCAATTTCATTTTCGCAAAGGGGTATATGAACATCATTATCATCCATTCTTATAGTAGACCACAAATCACTACAACAAATACCAATTTTAGCAGTGGGTGGGCACCACAAATCACTACAGTAGAAATGATGCACAGAGCGGCAAAGAAAGCAGGTAACAAACAACAAATGACTACAATAGAAATGCCCTGCAATGGTGGTGACGCCAGGAAGCAGATCAAAACATCAAAACCAGTAGAAAACCAAAACAACAATCAACAAATCATTCAGCCACAAATTCAGAAAACGTCAAACCAATTCAGTGACAATTTTAGAAAACATAAAACCAATTCAAGATACAATTTCAAAGCAATTCAATTAACAAGTTGCTGCCATACCTCTCAATTTCGCAAAAGCCCGTTAGCCACAAATTTGAATCCCCAATTTGGAAGAAAAACCCTACTCCGGTAAAACCCCGCTCAATTTACTGTCAATCGGAAAGGATTTGATGCAATGGTGTTTGGAAATAGCGAGTTGCAGTCCAGATGTGAGGGAAAGAAACTATGTGTCTGCGAGGGAAAGAAACATTGCGTCTACGAGGGAAATCGCGAGTTGTAGTCCAGCACCGTCGTCACCGGTGCGCGTGCGATGGAGGCACCAACTCGTCACGGTGGTGCGATCGAGGCAGCAGAAAGAGAAGAAAATCGACAAACCACTACGTCTGCGAGCTGCGACGATGGAGCCAACAAGTGAGAAGAAATTTGAAGATCTGGTCTGGTGACGCGATCCTTGTTGTTCCGGTGGCACCAACTTGTCATGGCGGTGTGATGGAGGCAGTAGGGAGAGAAGAAAATCGATGAACCACTGCGTCTGCAAGTCTGCGACGATGGAGGCAGCAAGAGAGAAGCAATTCGACGATCTAGTGACGATGGAGGCGTCACTCTCTTGGCCCGTCTCGTATTTTTTTTCGGGCCTGCGGACCGGTCCGACACGCCAAACCCATATTGCCATTCCTACTTAAGACCAAATTTATTATTTATATATATTTTATATTTATATTTGTTATTAAATATGACTTATAAAATTAAGTATTGAAATTTATATTAAAGTTAATAGTAAAAGCCATGAATAACAAATTTATCAAAACTTTGTTATTCATGAGTATAACAAATATAAATGTAACAAAACATAAATATGTTATTCATGACTTTTACCATTAACTTTAATATAACTTTCAATACTTAATTTTATAAGTCATTTTTAGTAAATATCAATATAACATTTATATAAATAATAAATTTTGTCTTAAAAGAGATACAATATTTCTCTATTTAAAAAATATATATATTTGAACAAAATTTAAACAAATAGAGTAGAACTAAATTGAAACAAATAAACATATATGGGTACTAAATTGAAACAAATAGACACATGTGGGGACTAAATTGAAATCAAGACAAAGATAATGACACTTAGCAGCTACGTTGCCACATGTCACTAACAATGCCACGTGTCACATCAAGGATTTGACACGTGACATTTTTTTAAAATTCAAAAAAATTCAAAAAACCAGAGGACGTGGCAAGGTACTTAACGGTGTTTGCGAAAACTTAACGGAGGGTACTACATTTATGCACATTACGAATTTGGGTACTAAATTGAGACAAACTTAAGAGGGTATCATTTTGAAATTTTGGAACCAAACTGAATATGTTCCGAGTAATTAAACCTAAAATTAATCTAACATTTACTTATGCATTATTTTTTAGTCTAAATCTTATATAAAAATAAAAAACTAGCAAACAAATTACAAATTCAAAATTTCTGAAAAATCAAATTCCAATTTATTAATTGCGTACACCATTTTAACTGTAATAATTCAAACTATTCGACCATTATCGTTTAATATCCCCTAGAATGAGAAAACCCATCCGAACTACTCCATACCCGCTTAATACAAGACAAAAGAAAAATCAAACCTAATCATTGTCAAAACGAATATTTTCAGTAAAAGTTGGATTAGGGTGAGGCACGAGTTTGGACTTTATTACAAGAAAAATTTAGCCTCCTGCTCTTATCTTCTAGGATTTTTAATACCTAACTTAATATAATAATATTTATTTTATTTTTTAATTTAAAAATTTAATAGATATTAGTCGTAAAGTAGGAATAATTTGTTTAGGGATATTTTCCATCTTCTTGCATGTAGTCTTTATTGTCAAGTCTCTCCCTTCCATGTCTTTGGTTCACAATTGGTCGATCTTCATTCAATCTTTATCACTGAACAATGTTCCATCCAGCTAAATTTTTTCAAGTAAATCTATTCATTCTTGTTTGAATATTTTCTTTATCACGGTGCCAGAAACAAAACCATTGGACTTGAATGAAACCCATAATTTCCTAGTGATGTCATATTGGTAGTGTTGCAAACTGCAAGAGTCCATATTAGTTAAGATTTAACTTGTCTGAATTGTTTAAAAGTCAACTTGTTTGAAGGATTTTAAAGTGGCTAGCTATAAAGAGATGGGAGTTCGCGCGCATGAACTTTTTTAGCCTGAATTTTATAAATTTAATGTAACTTTCGAAAAACATTCCTACAAAATATACGAGATTTTAGTAGTGAATCATGAGGCACAGAAAATAGAGAAATCTAAAAACTAGACTAGGGGTTCAGAAAAAAAAAATGAAAATAGATTTAAATGGATAGAAGTATATACTATACATGAAAAAAGTCCAAAGTAATTTCATATGAATTTGGATTTCAAGATCAATTTATTTTATTCGACTGAAAAGTATGTAAGCTAAAAGAAACTTAATAATATAAACTATTTTAACTAGCAAATTTATCAAAGATGGGTAAGATACTTATTTATCTTTTACACAAAAGTAATCAAACACTACAAGAATGTTGGCAAATTGCGTCGGCTAAAATGGGATGCCCCAAATTGAAAGTCCACGCAAATAGTTAATTTGCGTCGGTCCAGAGATGGAACATGCACCACGCCAAAAATATCGATGCAATGCCTTCTTGCGTCGGTTGAACGGGAACGAAGTGTAGCTTCTTAGTTATTGTTGGCTTAGCCGACGCTAAAGAAAAAAACACAATGAAGAATTTAAACTGCGTGTAATAAAAAAAATAAAATTCTTTTACACAAACAAGGAAGAATTGTGCAAATATATAACGCATCCAGTAGTGTCATTTAATTCTAAATTATACAACTTAATCAAAGGAAAAAACAGATTCATGCCACAAACCACAAATAGGAGAACAACAAACACAAAACACTTGATGTCATAAGCAAAAATTGACGTTTCACATACTAAGCAGAAATACACACCAATTATAACACTAAATCGAAATAAAACTACTCCCGTTCAAAAGCCAAGAATCATCAAAGATAAAATCAATTTCAACAATAAAGACACATATAGAATCAAACCCTAAATTTAAAAATCCCAAATCACAAGAGAACATATAACAAGAGAAGAGGAATAATCAAACCCTAAGAATCTCAAAATCCCAAATTAGTGCTTGAGAATCATCCCCAACGGTGCATATATATGGCAGGAGGTATGTAGGGCATACACAACAACATTGACGTTGATGCCGCAGTAACTCCACCATACAAAGCATTAGGATGCAGATATCCAGGAAGACGAAGGCGTCGAAGAAGAAAATGAGCCCTCTCCCTCTCCCGCTCTTGTCGTTAATATTGCGATCTCAAACAGCTGAGCTACTCCACTATCGACGCCCACCACCGCCACCACCATTGTTATCAGTGACTCCTCCAATCCAAAGCAGTAGCACACAAAGCTAATTGAGGAGAAGAAGCCGCCACCTAAGGCTCAATCAGCAGGGCATTGCTTGGAACTTCTTTATGGCTCGACAAATTGAAAAAAAAAAGTTGAGTTGTGACTGGATCTAGGTTTGATTGAAGAAGAGGGTTGAGAAAATGGGAAGGAGAGGGTTTGAACGGAAAAGGGTAAAGTGAGAAGGGTTGCTGAGAGAAGGGGAAAAGTTAAAACAATCTCCTTTAAAAATTTTGTTTTGATATTGATTTTTTTTTTCTTTAGCGTAAGATATAATAATATTTTAATGTTTTTTGCATTTTTCTATATTTAAGTTGCGTACTATAAAATTTTTATCTTCTCTCTCTGATAGATTTTTATAACTTTCATTATTTTTTTATGAAAAATATTTACCTTTGCATCGGCTAAACCGACGATAGTATTTAAATAATTTTTTTCGTAAGTGTAACGTTGTTTTAACCCACTCAAATAACGTCCGACGATAAACCCACACAGTATTTTCGACTCTAATCAAGCGTATTCTTGTAGTGAAAGATGGGTAAGAAACTTATTTATCTTTTACACAAAAGTAAGACAACATTCTTAGTAAGTGCGATAGGACTATTTATGTATAATAGAAAAAGAAATCCAAATAACTTCTTGTTATTAGTGAGTATACAAGAATGTTGGCAAATATGTCGACCAAAATGGGATGCTACAAGGTTAAGCGCAGGCAAATAAGTAGATTGCTTCGGTTTAGAGAGGGGACGTAAACCACGCCAAAATCAAAAATGCAAAGCCTCTTTTTGCGTCGACCAAATGAGAACGAAAGGTAGCTACTTGATTCTCGTTGGCTACTGACAAAAAAAAAATTATAATTATCAGTTTAGTATGCATCGGCTTAGCCTAAGCATAATAGAAATATAATAAAAGATTTAAAATTATTTTACCCAAACTGGAAAGAATTATTCAATATATAACTCATCCAGAACTATACAAATCGGTCAAACAAACAACAAAATCCATCCAAGCCATAAATAATCCAAACAAATACATAACACAACCCCTATGTTATATACGCGAAATACACCAAGTGTTACAACTCTCAAGCTGAAATAAAACTACTTGTGTTCAATAGTTAGCAATCATCAAGAATAAAATTGATTTCAACCAAACAAAAACAAAGATAAAATGAAACCCTAAATCTAAGAATTCAAAATCACCAAATCAGAAGAGAATGAGAATATGAGAATACTAAAAGAGAAAAGGAATAATCAAACCCTAAGAATATGGGAATCCCAAATCAATGCCTGAAAATTATCCCAAGTGGGGCATTTATGGCAGGAAGTATGCAGGGGACACACAATGGGGTTGATTCTGGCTTGGTGTCGCTACACCACTACCACCATAGAGAGTGTGAGGAAGCCGATATCCAAGAGGACGAAGAGTTTGAAGAAGAACATGACGCTCCATTATCGACGCCCACCGTGACAACCATCGTCGTATATGTTGGATAATCTTTAATTTTGTTAGATAATATTTAGATTATGTTTTAGATTATGTAGTTGTTTTTATTTAGGGTATTTTATATTTGGTGAATTAGATTTAAGTTAGTTGGAGTATCTAAGATTTAGTTTGATAATATGGGATATTAGATAATATTATATTAGATTAAGATTTAGTTTGATTTATTAATATTTGGTTTGTAATTGGCTATATAATAGCCCATTCTCCATCAATGAAAAATACCATAGTGAGTTACATTGCATATTCTTTTAGCGTGTGTGAGTTTTTTCCAACAAAGTGGTATAAGAGCTTTATGCTCTAAGTACCGAGGGAAGAGAGAGAGGGAGTGAAAAAAGTGTGCGCTTGAGTGCTTTGAAAAATAAAAGAGGAGAGATGGCAAAAGTTGTGAATGGTATGACGGTGCCACAATTAACGAAGAAAACCAATTATGATAATTAGTGTCTACAGATGAAGACCCTTCTGGGATCCCAAGACATTTGGGATATAGTGGAGAGCGGATACGAATAACACGCAAATCAAACGGCGGCCCAAATTACAGCGTTGAAGAAGATGTGAGTGAAAGACAAGTCAGCTTGGTATTTCTTGTACAATGTGTTGGATGAGTCAGGCTTCGAGAAGATTGCAAACGTTGCATCTTCAAAGGAAGCATGGGATATTCTGGAGGTTGCACACAAAGGGAACGACTGGGTTAGCCAAGTCCGACTTTAAGCTCTACGAGGAGAGTTTGAAGGGCTGAAGATGGAAGATAAAGAGTAGATAACCAAGTACATAACTCGGGTAGAGAAGGTGGCCAACCAACTCGGCAAGAATGGAGAGCCAATGCCAGCAAGCTGGGTTATGGAGAAAATCTTGAGATCACTAATAGATGGTTTCGAGAGCATCGTATGCGCCATTGAGGAGTCGAAGGACCTGTCAGTTCTCTCAATGGAAGAACTTGTCGAGTCACTAGAGGCCCATGAACAAAGGAGAGGGAAGAAGCACGAACTGCGTGATCAAGCACTAAAGGCATAACTTGATTTGGATGAAACTCGGAATACTTAGAGCCGAGGTCCTGGAGGTAGAGGATGAGGTGGTAGACGAGGTGACAGAGGACGAGATAGCCGAGGTCGAGGTGGACGTGACCGAGATGATGTTGAAGAGAGCACAGATCAGACCAGGCAGCAGAATTGGCATGGTCGTGGTCAAGAAAGGGGCCAAGGAGATTGGTCCAAGTTAGAAGTGAAATGCTTCAGGTGTGGCAAGTATGGCCATTATGCAAGAGAATGTTGATTGGCAAGTTGCTACAACTGTGGCAAGGTCGGTCATATAGCAAAATATTGTCAGTCGGAAAAAAAGGAGAAAAATCTTCTCACAGAGGAAGATGACGATGAAGAGATAGGTATTTTAATGATGATGCAAAACTCAGATGCCGAACTCAAGAGCGGTGAATTGGAAGCTGAGTGGCATTCAGGCCGTGTGAAGGAAAGGAGATCAGATGAGGAGCTTAGTCCAGGTTGTTTAAACTTGATTTGGTTTCTGGACACTAGAGCGAGCAATCACATGTGTGGAGATAAGAGTTTCTTCAACGAACTCACCAAGGTGGAGGCCAGATTAGTGTCATGTGGAGATGATTCCAAGATGGTAATAAGAGGGCGTGGAACAATTCGGCACATGTAGAAGGATGGACAGGTTGGAGAAATCAGGGACTACTATATTCCCGAGCTGAAGAGTAATATTTTGAGCATAGGTTAGATAGTGGAGAAAGGAAACTCAATTATGATAAAGAACCAGGTACTATACTTGAAGGACAAACACGGTTGGCTAGCAGCCCATGTAGAAAAAAAGAAAATTCGGGTGTACAAATTGGAGTTGAACATCTTGTAGAAAAGGTGTTTGAAACGTGTGGACATTGAAGGCGATGCAGGATTTGTTCGGAACGGTGTGGTGAAGAAAGAGTCTGGTAAGCAAATTAAAGCAATGCGATATGAAAATGAAAGAGAATAGATGAGCACAAACAAGTGGAGAAGTTAGCAATAAGGTTGAGTGTCATAAATCAGTCTACTAGCATGGAGAGGTCGTCAAGACCTGCAAATAGCTCGAAAAGCTTGGCAAAGATTGTGGAGATCTTAGATAAGTTGAAAAGGGACTTGGGGAGCTTAGTGGAGCATGTGGAGAACTCGATGGAGCATGTGGAGAGCTTGGTGGAGCATGATGCCAACTTAGTTAGCTTGATAGGAAGTTTGAATAGCTTGGTGGAGCAAGTGGAGTGCCCAGATCGTTTGGGGGAGCAAGTGATCACCTTGAAAAGCTTAGCAAGGAGCCTAAGTAGCTTGGTAGAGCGTCTAGTTAGCTCGGATAGCTTGGCGTGGATTGTGGATAGCTCAGATCTTGAACAAGAAGAGCAGTTGCATGCCGAGAAGGATATGAGAGTTGTACTAGAGGTGCAAGATGAGAAGTAGCGACTTGGAATGGATGATAAGTTTAGTGTGAAGAAGGCATGGAAATTTTCCGAACAAAGTGTAAGTCAATCAAGGTTAAGATGAAGCTGGTCAAAGAGAAGATCAAGTTGGACAAAGAGAAGATCACGTCGGTTAAAGAGAAAAACAAGTCAGCTATGGAAATAAAAGATTGTTCGGGATGAGAGAAGAAAAAATTTAAGATTATGGAGGAGTTTTGTTGGATAATCTTTAATTTTTTTAGATAATATTTAGATTATGTTTTAGATTATGGAGTTGTTTTTATTTAGCAAAGTGATAGGGTATTTTATATTTGGTGAATTAGATTTAAGTTAGTTGTTATTTTAGTTAGTTGGAGTATCTAAGATTTAGTTTGATAATATGGGATATTAGATAAGATTATATTAGATTAAGATTTAGTTTGATTTGTTAATATTTGGTTTGTAATTGGCTATATAATAGCCCATTCTCCATCAATGAAAAATACCACAGTGAGTTACATTGCATATTCTTTTAGCGTGTGTGAGTTTTTTCCAACAGTATCTGTTACTCCTCCAATCCGAAGCAGCAGCACGCAAAATCAATCGAGGAGAAGAGGAGGGTTGCAACTAGGGCTCAATTGAAGAAAAAGAAGGTTGAGAAAATTGGAGGTTTCAAATGTTGAAGGGAAAGTTTAAAAGTGTGGATTCGTGGCACTGAGAAATGGGGGAAATGAAAAATTATTTAGGGAAAGTGATTCACTTCTTAGTTTTAATATCTATAATCTATAAGTATATATAAAGAGGATTCCCTCTTTTATGTCCACATTTCATAATTCTAATTTTATCCTCTATAATATAATTCAAATTTTACTTTTTACAATGTAATTATTTGTTAAACCTTTAAAAATTAACTATTACTTTTACAAGTTTTTATAAAACTATTTACTTGACTTGTTCTTCTTTTTTTCTCATTCATCAATAGTTATTTTCTCATATTTTCTCTATACATATCACTTTATTTTTTATAAATATAATTTTATTTTGATTATTACCTTAATAACATTATAATATCATCAACTACTAATATAATATCATACATATTAAAAAAATGCGTACACACAGCGGGATAGCGCTTGTGCTTAAGCTAGTAATATATAAAGAGGATTTCCTCTTTTGTATCCACATTTTATAATACCAGTTTTACCTTTAATTATTTTATAAATAATTTATTTTTAACTGTTATTCTAAAAACCTTTTTTGTTTTAAATCATTCTTTTAAAAAAATTGTACATATCTTTTTTTTTTAATTTTACATTTAAAAACTATTTTAAAAATTAATTATATATTTGTTATTGATCTTAACTTAAATTTCTTGAAAATTAAAAAATGCGACACACCAGCGCGACAACGCCTTTGTGTTCTTCTCTATGTTCAAACCTTTAATGAAACCCCTAATTGGATGATGTTTTGTTGAATGTTGTTGATGTTGTTAAAAGTGGTATTATTTAAAGCCCTGCTCGTTTTGGACCCCTTGTTTTGAATAACTTGTTGAACCCATAGTGGGTTAGTCGCTGTACGGTTTGAAATCAGTAAATGTAATATATATATATATATATATATATATGTTTGTGTGATTCCAAGTGAGGGATTTATTGTTGTGTTATTTGTGTTAGTATGTGATTTTTTTGGTGATTGGTTTGGACGATTTTTTTCGTTCATGGTGTAACATCCCGATCGAATATTGCGAATTTTAAATAAATAAAATAAAATAGATAAGGTAAAGGGATTAATTAAAACTACCTTTTCCTAAAAATGGGGGAAAATTAAAACCTTTATTAAATCTCCATAAATTCCAAAATCCACAAATTATAAATATCAACTACAAGTTCCAACTCTGATGGAAATAAAATGTTTACAAAATCCTTAAAATCAATAAAGTGATAAAACTCTATAGAAAATTGCCAAGATAGCCCACACTCTGGCTGTATGCCTCAATAGGTCCACCTGTAACATCGTATGCTCTTGTGTAACGAATTACACGATCATCACCAATCACAAACAGACAGGGTGAGCTAGATATACATATATATAAATATCAGTCAATATATGCAAGCATAAGTCAAAGGAACTTTATCTTTTGATTTCATACCACATGGCCACTACCATGTTATCCATGTTGCATTATTGATTCGCATCAAACCAACAAGTTATCACAAATACTCTATTATGTAGTTGGTTTTTGGTCAATGACTTGTAGTGAGATTTACTTGCTAAACAGAAGGTTTTTGGACCTATAGTTCGCACACCTGAAGGTATGAAACGCATCGGGTACATATGAATTTTTGCGCAAAAATCAAATTAAGAATGATGAAATTGTTAGATACAAAGCACAATTGGTTGCTCAAGGTTTTTCACAAAATCTTATATTGATTTGTGAAAAGATATATTCACTAATATTGGATGCAACAACATTTCAATATTTGATTATCTTAGTTGCACAACAATGTTTGCATTTACATCTAATGGATGATGTTACAACCTATTTGTACGGTTCTCTTGAGAATCATATTTATATGAAAATCTCCGAAGGATTTTATTTACCTATCAAGGCAAATTCTAAAGAGGGTTATTCAATAAAATTGAACAAGCCCTTTTATTGATTAAAGCAATTAGGACGTGTATGGCATAACTGTCTTATTGGGTACTTATTAAAAGAAGCATATAGAAATGATTCTATTTGTTCTTGTATTTATATGAAAAGATCCAAAAATGAATTTGCCATAATTATTGTTTATGTAAATGACATAAACATCGTTGGAACTCCTAATGAATTCACAAAGGCAATTGATTGCTTAAAGAAAGAATTTGATATAAGGATCTTGAAAAGGAAAAATTTTTGTTTGAGATTACATATTGAGTATTTAAACAAAGGTGTTTTTTATAGATCAAGAGACTTATATAATTAAGATGCGTAAAATGTTCTAAATGGACGAGTCACATCCATTATGCGCTCTAATAGTTGTGAGGTCGTTTGATGTTGATAAAGGCTCTTCTTAGACCTCAAGAAAATGATGAAGATCTTCTTGGTCTAGAAGTACCATATCTTAGTGTAATAAGAGCACTAATGTATCTTACTAATTATATTTGACGTGATATTGCATTTGCTGTAAATTTGTTAAGTAAGATATAACCTACAAGAAGACAATGGATTGGAGTAAAAAATATATACTTTGTTACCTTAAGGGGTACTACGAATATGGAATTATTTTATCCAAATGATTCAAAATTGGATCTAATGGATTATGCATATGCATGTTATTTATTATATTCTTACAATATCACAAATGGTTGATCATAAACAAAATATTTATTCACATGTGGTAGCAAAATTATTTCATGACGATATGTGAAAGAGACCATAACAACAACATCGTCAAAATCATGCATAATTTTTAGCATTACATGAGTTAAGTCATGAATATGTTTAGTTAAGGTCTATAATTCAACACGTGTGACAAATTTGTGGTCTATCCTTGAGAAGAATGGAATCAACAACCATATATGAAGACAATAGTGCATTGTTCAATATGTAGAGATCCAAAAGATTCGTTCATGCGAAAATCTAGCGGATTTATTTACAAAGTCTTTGCTAAGGAGAACTTTTAAGCAATTGGTTTACAAAATTGGACTCTGTCATCTTAATGATGTAAGTTTACACGAGGGGGAGAAAGATGTAAAGAACAATATTATATAGAATGGTGTACTCTTTTTCCTTCACTAAGTTTTTATCCCAAAGGGTTTTTCCTAGTAAGGTTTTAATGAGGCACATTCTCTTATCAATGGACACCAAGGGGGAGTGTTAGGAATTAATAGTCATCCATTGATTTGATACAGTTACTCGTATGGTTGATATGGTTGATACTTATATGATTTACTTTTATGTAAAATATTTTTAATAATTATTTGATTTGTATCCTTTATGGGTTACCATGTTGTATCTATAAATAGGACCCTTCCTAAGTAATAAGACATACAGAAAAGTTGCTACCCATTCTTTCATCTCTATTCTTCCTTTACTTATTCTCGTTATTATTAGCTTTATTTTATAACAAATTGATAAAATATTTATTATTTAATGTGAATCGATTATCTGATTTAGTGTGATTTGAGATATATTGCACTACAAGAATGTTGGTATTTAGCTTCCAAAAATAGCGCTGGTTGTCATGGGGACGCATAGGGCGTTGGCTTAACCAACGCACAACGGACTCTACAAAATTCATTTGAATTTATTAAAAGGAAATTAGTCCTATAAATTCTTTTGACCTTTTCGTCGGCTTGGTCGGCGCATCACTCGAAATTAAAAATGTCGGATAGCCGACGCATACTACACTTAATTAAAAGAAAAAAAGTTATTAGGTTAAGTTATCAGGTGGCTTTTACTTCAGCCAATTTCCCCTTTCCCAATTTCAGTTTTGCCTCCTTTGTTTCTGCCAGAGGGTTCTTTTTTGCCTTCTCAACGAGTGCCAAAGCGAGCCTTCCTTAAGTGCCGGAGTGAGCCTCTTTTTTGTGTTTATGCGAAGTTAGGGTTTTAGTTTTCCCCCTTTTTGCCACGAGTTGGAGTTCGTTTTCTCCAATTCTGCCACATTTCCTTGAGCAAGTGAGCTTCAATGGTGACGACGAAGTTAGCAAGTGAGCAAGAAATTTGTTTCCCCTTTCTCTACGTCGAGCTTGAATGGCACAAGTTATCTCCTTTTCCTTCCTCTACGCTTGCAAACAATGCTTGTAAAGCAGCACTCTAAGTGAACAACGTTGTGATTCTGCGTTGATTCTATGCGATAGGAAAGGTGATTTTGAGGCTCAATTAGGAGGCGATTGAAAGGATGGTGAGATGAAGGGTTCATGATTTCGTTTGCAATGGTAGGAGGGTTTGTGAAGAGGTAAGTGATTGAAGCCCTTGCATTGTTGATTCATGAATAGTTGCTTTGGACCAAGGATGAAACTATTGAGGTTGTAATGTTTTTCATCACTAAGAAATATCTCTATTAAAGGCTAAATATCATATGTGTTGTTATTAGTTGCCTAATCCATCTTCTTCTAACTTCCCATATCAACAACAAAAGCCTTTCCATGACCAAATCTGAAACTCTTTTTGTTTTCATGTAAGCAGAAATATCTATAGGCTCAATCTCAAACATAAAATATTTAACTGATTCAAGGTATATTTATCAATTTCTTTTCCATAAATGCTTTTTTTCTCTGTTATGGTTTGTGACCCCTTTGATAAGAGATGATGATGAGTGCACACTCCATATACACATTGAATTCACTGTCAACATTAATTGAATTGACTTGAGTGCAATTATCCTTTTTCTTTTCCCATTGGTTTATTTCTTCTTTCTTATCCATGTCTCTTTTTATATCCTTTTCCCTACATTCATAAGTTTTAAAATTGTTCCCTATCTTTTTCATAAAGAAATTCAATCAATTAGAAATAGCTAGAGTATAAAGCACTTTTAACTAATCATAATAAAATTCAATTCATCTCATGAGTCATATAGTGTGTGTTTAGGGGCTGGGGGAGACTGTTGACAAAAAGAAGAAGATAAACATCTTCCTCGAATAAGGAGTTTTGATGATGATGATGACTTATGAAGAAGTATGGAAGACTTGATGATGATGCATGGAAAAATGTTGAAGACTTAAAAGAATGCTTCGATTCAAGAGATACATTGAAGACTTAGGGGTTTAGTTATTTAGGTCTTGTAATATGTGTATGTTATTTGAAATAGTTAAATTAGTATGTCAAGAGTCAAAAGGCAAAACCCAAGGAGTAGAGCACTAAGAGAATTTTATTTATTTGCAAAACTCACTGGAATAATCGATTATTCTTAGTGATAATCGATTATCTCAATTAAAACTGATTTTTGAGAAAAGCCTCTGGAGTAATCGATTATCACTGTTGATAATAGATTATCCTGACTGATAATAGATTATCACAAAACGAAAAATATTTTCATAAAAGTTTCTGTGATAATCGATTATCACTTATGATAATTGATTATCTATGGCAGTTGCGACTTAACTTTTCATATTCTTAACCTAATTTCTAAATAGGCTTCTATAAATAGAGTGATAGGCTTTCATTATCAAAATACAGAAGTTAGAGAAGTCTGAGTACTTGAGAACTCTCTGTGGGAAGGCTTTGAAAAACCTAGTGTGGGTAGAGCGATAACTTTCATCAAGTGGGATCTTGAGTGATTGAGTGCTGCTGCTGTTGCTAGGAGA